>Ga0134128_10001107_pt1 | contig 35901 bp, 27 predicted proteins | sample KB31754_FD_96462 | JGI IMG/M metagenome (GOLD analysis project Ga0134128, IMG submission 96462) | Terrestrial soil microbial communities with excess Nitrogen fertilizer from Kellogg Biological Station, Michigan, USA - KB3-175-4 | ecosystem: Environmental > Terrestrial > Soil > Unclassified ...
CGATCGAGCTGCGCGATTCCCGAGGACCTCAGGATCGTGGGAGCTGCGGTGAGCCTTCCGACCGGGTCGACGCAGACGCGAACGGCAGCGGCCCCGGCTTCACCCAGGCGCCGCGCCATCGCAGGATAGTAGTCTTCCGTAGTCGGGAAGCCGGCGCCTGGTCCTCCCAACACGAGGTGGACCGGCTTCGCAATAGCGAGGGGAACGACGCGGGGCACGGAGGAGTGAGTCACCACGATCGTGTCAGGGTCCGGAACAAAGTCGAGCGACAGGTTCGGCTTTGGCAGACTGATCTTCGGGGTGGCGGAAAGACTCGGCGTCGGCAGGCGGGGCGCCTGCTCGGGTCGCCGAGACCGATTCACCATGTCGATGTGGATGTCGCCGGGTGCAACCGCAGCGGCGGGCCGGGCGAAGTCGGTCAGATACACATAGAAGACGGCCACGTGCAGGCAGGCGATCGCGATCATCGCGATCGTGCGGCGCGAAAGACGCGAGAAGTCGAAACCGCCGTGGGCGAGCAGCAGGCGCTGGCCGGAAGCGGAGCTGCCCGTTGGCACCGTCGCGCAGGCGAACTCGCGTGCAATGACCCGCGTCGCCCAGCAGCATCCCAGCCCGAAGCGAATGCGCGCGAAGGCTCCCCGGCGCGCCATCAAGTCGGCGAGCCACTCCTCCTCCAGCCGCGCCGCGAGATCCGGCGGCGCCTGGCGCGCCGCGCACTGCACCAAGGATCGCGCCGCCGCGAAGTCCCATGTTGCCGATACGGAATGAGTCTCGTGTTGCCCGCTCATGCGGTCACTCCTCTCCCGAAGCTCGCGAAGATCTCGCTCGCGCGCGCGAGGCCACTCGGTGTCAGGCGATAGAGCCGGCGGCGCGGCCGGCCGGCGCTCACCGGATCGATGGCTTCCCAGCGGCTGATGAACCAGCCGGCGGACTCGAGCCGCAACAGAATCGGATAGAGGGTGCCCGAGGCGAGTCTGCTGCGCTTGTGCACGTCCGCTCCCGAGAGCTCATCCGAGGGATTCTCGAGAAACGCCTCCAGGGCCCGCAGGGTCTGGAGCGATATCCGCACGTGGCCATCCCGCTTACCCATAGTTGCAAGTCTATATAGGGTCCGTCCGGAATACAATCCCCCGCCGGCACGATGGTTGCTATCGTCCGTGAAATGACGACCGCGGGCAGCGACGACAGAGAAACGAAGTACCTCCGGCGGGGGGGAGAAATGCTCGAAGTCACGCTGAAGAGCATCGGCGACGCCGTCATCGTGACGGATGTCCCCGGGCGCGTAACTTTCCTCAACCCCGTGGCGGAGCAGCTCACCGGCTGGCCGCTCGCGGATGCGCGCGGGCAACCCTTTGAGAAAATTTTTTGCATCGTCAACGAGCAGACCGGCGCGCCGGTTGAGCATCCGGTCGCCAAGGTGCTGGAGACCGGGGGCATCGTCGGGCTCGCCAACCACACGGTGCTGATCGCTCGCGACGGGCGTCGCATACCGATCGACGACAGCGGCGCTCCGGTACGCCTCGCCAACGGCGAGCTCGTCGGGATCGTGGTCGTCTTCCGCGACATCACGGATCGCAAGCTCGCCGAGCGGGAGCGAGCCTGGCTCGCCGCTCTCGTCAACTCGTCGGACGATGCGATCGCCAGCAAGACCCTGGATGGCGTCGTGACCTCCTGGAATCCAGGCGCGGCGCGCCTCTTCGGCTACAGGCCCGAGGAGATCATCGGCAAGTCCATCACGACCATCATTCCGCCGGAGCTCTACGCCGAGGAGGATGAGATCCTCGCGCGCCTGCGGCGCGGCGAGAGCATCGAGCACTACGAGACGGTGCGCGTTGCGAAGGATGGCAGGCGGATCGACATCTCCCTCACGGTCTCACCCGTCAGGGGTGAGGACGGCACGATCATCGGCGCATCGAAGATCGCGCGCGACATCACGCGGCGCAAGCGCAACGAGCTCGCGCTGCGCGAGGCGGACCGGCAAAAAGACGAGTTCCTCGCCACACTCGCTCACGAGCTGCGCAACCCCCTCGCCCCGATCCGCGCCGCCGCGGAGCTGCTCAAGAACGCGAGCAGTCTGGCACCCGAGCTGCGCGCGGCGACGGCCATCCTCGACCGGCAGGCGCGGCAGATGACCCATCTCGTCGATGACCTCCTCGACATGTCGCGCGTCACGAGCGGCCGAATCCGCCTGCACCGCGAGCCACTCGATGTGGCGGAGCTTCTGCGGACCCTCGTTGACACTTATCGCCAATCCGCCGAGATGGCCCGGCGACAGCTCATGCTCGCGACACCGGGCGAGCCGGTCCATGTGGACGGAGACCGTACCCGGCTCACGCAGGTCTTTTCAAACATTCTTCACAACGCGGTGAAGTACACCCCCCCGGACGGAAGGATCGAGGTCACGCTCCGCACGGACCGCGGACATGCGATCGCCAGTATTCGCGACAACGGCATGGGCATACCGGTGGAAATGCTCGACCACATCTTCGAGCCATTCGCGCAGCTCGATCGATCGTACGAGCGTCCGGACGGTGGCCTCGGGATCGGGCTCACGCTCGCCAGGCGGTTGGTGGAGCTGCACCAGGGCCGCATCGAGGCCCGCAGCGCCGGCCGCGGCAACGGGACTGAATTGCTGATCGAGCTCCCGTCCACGACGGCGACGCCCCCGAAACGTGCGAGCGCTCCGGAGGAGAAGGCCGATCTCACCGTCAGCCGCAGAGTCCTCATAGCCGATGACAACCATGACGCCGGAATCAGTCTGAGCATGCTGCTGCAGTCGATGGGCCACGATACTCGCGTTGTGCACGACGGCATCGAGGCCCTGGAAGAGGCGGAGCTCTTCCACCCCGAGGTCGTGCTGCTCGATATCGGCATGCCGAGGCTGGACGGTTACGAGACGGCGCGCCGGATGGCGAGCAGGCCCTGGGCGGGCGGAACGCAGATCGTGGCCGTGACGGGTTGGGGTCAGGAAGCGGATCGGCAGCGGGCGAAGGCAGCCGGTTTCCACCGCCACCTAGTCAAACCCGTGGATGTCGGCGCGCTGCGGGAAGTCATGTCGGACGGTTGGCGTTGAAGCCGATGCAGATGCGCGGCTCGTCGCTTCCGTGCGGCTCCACGTAGTGCTCCATCCAGCAAGGGAAGAGGACGAGCAGCCCCGGGCTCGGGGTCAGTTGAATGTCGGCGTGCCCGTTGGGGACGGAGCCCTTGAGGGTTCCGTGAATGACGCCGGGACGAGGATCACGGAAGGCGAGCGCGCCCGAGCCCGCGGGCACCTCGAGATAGAAGCTGCCCGAGAGCAGCGAGCCCTCGTGCAGGTGCAGGAAGTTGAATCCGCCCCGATCGTGCAGGTTGACCCAGGACTGCAGTCCAAACGCCTCGCCGCCGCGCCCCATCTCGGCGAGCGCCGCGGCGCAGGCAGCGTGAACGGCCGCCCGCAAAGGCGCCCACACGGGCCGCTCCAGAACGTCCATCTCCTGGCTGTTCCAACCGCCGCGGTTCGTCCGGCCCGCGTGCGCGGGACTTGCCGCGCGAGCGCTGAGCACCCAGCTCGTCCACTGCGCGAAATGCGGCTGCAGCGCCTCGAGACGCGCCTGCCAGATCCGCGTCGGAAAAATGTCGAACGACCGCAACTGCGGCGATTTATCTGCCACTCTCGAGACCTCGGTCCACACCGCTGAGATGCACGGCGCCCGTCGGATCGCGCGTGATCCGCAGGGTCATCCGCCGGCCACGGAAGGTGATGTCGCGCAGGGTCAGCGAGCGCCATCCGGGCGGCAGAGCCGCAGGATACGCCGGCACGAGCCCGCCTTCCCGAATCCTGAGGCCGGTGAGCCCGTAGATCAGACTCTGCAGGTACGACCCGGAGCCGGTGAGGAACGGTCCGACCTCGTTGCCCGCGGTTTCCGTGCAGGCGTCGTACGGCGGCTTGAGCGTCCCACCGGTCTCGAAGAGCGCGATCCAGGCTGCCGCCCGGGAGCCGAGGTCTGCCTCGTCGGCGGCCGACACGCGCGGCAGGATACCCATGCTCACCTGCCCGACGGAGCTCGCGGCATCCAACCCTATGGCGTGGCGGTAGTCACTGCGTCGCAATGCGGGCGACATCTCGAAATCCAGGGCGGGGAGAAAAAGCAGCGCCACCGGTCCGCCGCCAAAATCCTTGCCATGGGTCGTCACCGCCGGCGCGAACGCGAGATGATATTGCCCGCCGGGTGCCATGGGTATGTACAGCCCGCGCGCGATGCGGCGCCACGCGGGATCCGGCTGCTCGCCCACGATGCTGGCGGCCGCCGTCGCGATATCGAGCGCCTTCGCCGCTCCGAGGTTGGTGAACGTATCGTCGGGGATGTCGGCATTCGACTCCGCGACCGAGGTGACGTGCAGGATGTCGTAACGCTTGCGGCTCGGGTCGTATACCGCGCGGCTCGCCCAGAAGCGCGCCACGTCACGGATCACGGGCCAGCCGTGAGCGCGCAGCCAGTCGCGGTCGAGCGTGGCGAGATAGTACTGCCATTGGGCAATGGCGACTTCGGAATTGACGTGAATCTCGGTGTCAGAAAGCAGATGCGCGGAGTACGGCGTCTGATCGGTGCCGTTTTGCGGGTCCGACTCCCATGGAAACATGGCGCCCTCGTAGCCATGCTGCCGCGCGCGATCGCGCGCCGCGGCCAGCGTGCGCTCGCGAAAATCCACGATCGACTCGGCGCGGCGGGGATGAAGCAACAGCAGCGCGGGAAACATCCAGGTGTCGCTGTCCCAGAAGACGTGACCGGCATAGCAGAGCGTCAGCCCGCAGGGGCCCGTCGCCCACGCGGTGTCGGCAGTCGAGCTCGCGAGCAGATAGTAGAGCTGCGCATGGGCCACCTCCTGCGCCCGCGGGTCGCCCTGGATCACGATGTCCGGCTGCCAGAGGGCCTGCCACGCGGCGCGTTGCGCGCTCGCGAGGCCTTCGAATCCGCGCGCGCGCGCCTGCCGTGCCAGCTCGAGATCCTGCCTCGCATCGCCGCCCCAGCCGGCCCGCGAGAGCGCGACATACTTGGTGAAGTCGTACGTGCGGCCCTTCTCGGCGCGAAATGTCGCTTCGAGCGCGAGTCGATCCGTATCGCGGCGCAGATCGACCCGGATCGACCGCGCCGCGGCCGGCAACGAGACCGCGGCCGCCATCGCCATGGTCAAACCGCTGTCCGCCCGGCCCGACAGCCACAACGTGCCGGCGTGAGCATCGCCGCCGGTATCGGTGATCTGCGTGTAGCCCGGATACCAGAGAGCGGCTCGGTCCGGTGTGGCGGGCGGATGCGGTTGCAGCGCGATACCGCGAGCCGCGAGCTCCCGCTCCTGCTGCGGGCCGCTCCAGCGGCCCAGCGGAAATCTCGGCGTGTGCCGCTGCCAGAGAGTCAGCGGGAATGAAAGTCGTATCCAACCGTCATGGTCGGCCCTCACCGAGAGACGGGTCACCGCGAGATGCGGTGAAGACTCGCTGACGAAAGTCACGACGCGAACGGCCAGCCGCTGCTGCCCGTCGGCGTAGGAGTATCGCGTGGTCAGCATGCCGGCGCGCATGTCCAGAGTCTGGCGGTAGCCGGCAAAATGCGCTGCCGTGAGGGGCGCTTCGTTGATCCACTCGCTGCGCGAGCCGGCGGCGCCCGCCGCCACGTCGATTTCCGTCCATCCCGGGACCAACGCGGGTCGCGAGATGTCCCCCGGGCTATAGTCCATGAAGCCGACCAGGTAGGTTTGCGCAGCGTCGGTGCCGCGCGGCGTCGTCACGGTCGCGATATAACCGTTGCCGAGGAGACCCGGGAAATAGGCCGGCAGTTGCTCAAGCCCCGCGCTCAGGCGAAAGCCGTCGCCGGCCTGCGCCGCGGATGCGGCGAGCGGAAGCATCGCGACCAGAGCGATGCCGGCGGCTCGTGCGATCATTGCGGGCGCCTCACGGCGAGGTACACCGTGCTCCAGAGCTGCGCCGCGTTGGATTCGTCGGCGTCGGCGGCCGAGGAACCGAAGGGCCGCAGTTGGTAATGCGAGCCGGCATACGACCACGACCAGAGCTCCGCATTCTGCATGGAGCGGGTGGCCTCGATGGCCGTCCAGAGGATCCGCTGCGCATTGACGAGATCGGCACGCACCGCGGCCGGAAGATCATGCCGCGCGAGCTGGCGCGCCAGCCCCGCGGCGAAGAGCGCCTGCTGCCAGGACCAGACGACCGTGCCATGGTAGGCGTTTCGGTCCAACTGACGCTGCAGGGCAGCCGTGCAGAACACCGGATTGGCAACCACCATGCCGGCGCCGGTCATCAGGCCCGCCGGGAACGGACGGATGAGCTCCGTGACGATACGGTCCAGGTCCCGCGGCGCGGGCTGCGCGAAGAGGAGCAGAAAGCCCTCATCCGAGTGCATTACCGGAACCGGCTCGCCGGATGCGGACAACGATAGTGCCGGATAGCGCAGCGCGCCGGAACCGAGCGCGGCGAGGGCGGGTCCCGACGGCACGCCTTGCGCATCGGCATAGATCTCGACCGCATTCGCCGCGACCGGATGGCTGAGGGAGACCGTGAAGAGCGGCGGCGCCCGCTCTCGCCAGACGCCCGCCATCCTGGCGGCATCCGCGAACAGCGCGCGATCCGCCGCGCTCAGATACGGCGACAGGAGTCCGCTGCGCGCCAGCCTGGCCGCAGCATCGAGCGCCGCCGGAACCAACACGGCATCGACGTCATACGGATACTTGCCGCCGCCGAGGCCGGTTCCGCTGTCGCGCCAGTCACCGACGGTCTCCCCGGGCTTGAGCCCGATGAGGTGTGCGACGGCGGGGTCTTTGGCGAAAGCGACTCCGCTTTGCACGACGTAGCGCAGGTTCTTCACGAGCGCCGCCCCGCGGGTGCCTCGCCGCTCGAGCGGGCCACCGACCGCCGCGGCGAGAAATGCCGCGGAGCGTTGCCGCATTCCGGGTCGGAGCAACCACTCGGCGGCGACGGGCGCGAGCAGATAATCCTCATCGATCATCTTATAGTCGTACACGGGCACCGCGGAGCGCGAGCCGCTCGCCCGCATGTGATCGAGCACGGCTTGCTCGCCGATATCCTCCTCGTGCGCGACCTCCCCCTCGCTCGAGAGACGCTCGAGAACGGAGTCGAGGCCGTCCTCGACCGCGGTCGGACTCAGCACCGGCATCAGCAGCCGCAGGCTCATCAGCGTGTCGCGCCCGAAGTAGGTGTCGAAGCGCCAGGAGCCGGCGAGGAGCTTTTCGCGATAGGCGAGGAAGGTCAGCGTCTCGCGGGCCGAGAGCTCCCCTCGCGACGGGTCGCGCAGCAGATCGTGCCCGTCGAGCGGAACGAGAGGCGCCTCACCCGTGAGGCCCGTGATCCGAAGGTCGATGGCGCCGTCCCTGCCCGCGAGGATGTGTCCGCCGCTCACCCGGCCGTCCAATACCCCGATGGTCAGACGATAGCTCACCGCGCCATCCAGCCGTTCGCGAGACCACGTGAGGGCATGGTCGCTCACGGCGGGCGCCACGGCGATCCCGGGGGGAAGCGTTCCCAACGCCTGAAAATCGCGCAGGACGCGGACACTGGAGAGCACCGCCTGGTGGATGTCGAGGCGAGCGTCCGCGAGCGTGATCTCGGCAGTCAGGCCGTACAGCATCCTTCCCTTCGCATCGCGCGCCTCTGCGGGAATGGGCTTGCCGCGGAGCTTCCACGCGGCGTTCCCGTGCTGACGGGCGAACCAGAGACCCACTCCGCTGTTTCCGGCGGGGAAGGCGATGATGATGCGGGGAATCGGCCCACCGCGAAGCAGCAGGTGCGCGGCGACCGGCCCCTCCCGCAGGAAGTCGTTGAGGATCCCGCCCTGGCGCACCTCGAAGGCGAGCTGCCTCGGCGCCGCCTGCGCTGCGGCTGACGAGGCTGCCGACAGGAAAATGAGCGCGCAGGACGCGGCGCATCGCAGGATGAGTGAAGCTCGTGAATGACCCATGAGGGCAGCGTCCTCCGACCGCTTGTGGCGTAGCGGCGACTTATAGCCTGTTCACCCGCCGCCGTCATCCCTGGGCGCATTTCCATCGCGCCATGAGAGGGGTCGGAATGCCGGCGAGACATTAAGTGATTCAGGAATAGCGGAGATCTCTCGCTCAAACGTCTACTCCCAAGATGACCGCTCGCTCCTCAACGGTCGTGTCGGACCGTCGCGCCGCCCAAAAGCCCGGCCCAAGCTGCGCGCCCGCGTTGTTGCGATCGAACAACAGCCATTTCCGGGCGAGGGTGATCGCTCCATTCGATCTCGCCGCCGGCTGGCGGCACTTTCCACTGGGGGAATTTGCATGAGAGTCAAAGACAAGCACGCACCCCGCCGGGGTGCTCATTCGGCCTCGCAAGGGGCCACCGCGACCACCCGCGCCATGCCCGCGCTCCCATCCCGACGCTCCAGGCTGGCGGGCACCGGTGCGAACAGCGTGGCGGCCGTCATTGCCGGGATCCTCGGCGCGAGCGCCCTCGCCGTCGCCGGCAGCGTGCACGCGCAGAACGCGGCCACGGCGGCGCCTCCTGCCACGAATGCGCAGATGGGCATGACGACCACGCAGAATCTGCAGGAAGTCGTCGTCACCGCCACGGCAACCGCGGTGAAGAAGCTGGACGCAAGCTACAACATCGTGTCAGCTTCCCTGCAACAGATTTCAATGGCGAACCCCAGCAGTACGGCCGAAATCTACAAACTCTCGCCCGGCGTCTGGCCGGAAGCATCCGGCGGACCCACCGGCGTCAACATCGACGTGGCCGGGTTTCCTCTCGGCGGCGGCGATTCTCCGTATTTCACCACCATGATCGAGGGTACGCCCCTTTACGGCGCTCCTTTCCTGTCCTTCATGGACAACAGCTCGCTGATGCGCATGGATGATACGGTCGAGCGCGTCGAGATCGTTCAGGGAGGAACCAGCGCAATCTTCGGTCCGGGGCAGCCGGGCGCGACGGCGAACTTCATCCTGCGGACCGGCTCGGACGAGCAGCAGGGGTCGGTCGGCCTCACCTACGGCTCGGAAGGGATGTACCGCGCGGACCTGTTCGAAAGCGGCAAGCTGGCGGAGGGCTGGTACGGCAGCGTCGGCGGCTATTACGAGAAATCCGACGGCATACGGGATCCCCAATATCCTGATGTGATCGGTGGCCAGCTGACGGCCACGTTGAAGCACACTCTCGACCACGGGTCGCTCATGTTCTGGGCCAGAACCCTGCACGAACACGATCAGTGGGTCGCCGACTTTCCCTATACCGTTTCCAACGGCTCGGTTCACACGTACCCCGGGTTCGATCAGCTCGACTCCACCTACAACAGCAACCGGCTCGAGAATTTCCAGGTTCCCGATCCGGCATGCAACTGCTTCGAGAACGACAACATCGCCGACGGCCGCGGCGCCGACCTGAACTATTTCGGGTCGCAGCTCAAGGAGGCATTCGGCAACGGCTTCTCGATCAGTAACAGCTTCATATTTGATGGCGGGTCCGTCCCCACCCACGCGTTGATCAACAACGGCAATCCCGCGACGCTGGCGTCGTTCATCTCCGGCCTGACCCTGCCGGCCGCCCTCACGCCGGCCGACGTCCAGGCCACCTTTGACAATGGCCAGCCCGTGAATCCCGCTCAAAGCGTGGTCTCCCAGCAGGTCTGGTACGTGCAGAAGAAGATCGTCAGCGCCATCGACGAGTTTCGCGTAAACAAGGAACTTGGCTTCGGCAATACCCTGACCCTTGGCGTGTATGCGGCCCGCTACACCATGAACGACAACTGGTCATTGGGCTCCAACGTGCTGATCACCAATCAGCCGAACGCGTCGCCGATCATCCTGTCGGCCACCGCAGGCGGAAACATCTATCAGGTGAGCAGCCCACAGGGCATTGTGAATGCCAACGGCGGCTACCAGATCCTCCAGAACGGCCGCGCCACGAATATTGCCCCCTACATTTCCGATTCCTGGAAGATCGACCGGTGGCTGTTCGATGCTGGGGTACGCGTCGAGCACATCAGCCTGAGTCAGCAGACATCCAACCTCTCACCGGTTCAGATGGGCACGCAGTATGACCTGTGGGACAACGCGGTCGAACTGCCCAACGGCACGTGGTCTTACGGCCACGAAAATAACACCATGCCGACCTTCTCCGTGGGCGCCAATTACGAGTTCAATGACAACATGAGCGCCTATGTGCGCATCAACAATGGCGTGCTCCTGGAGAACTTCGACGACGTGCGTTGCAACGTCTACAACGGCTCGAACGGATGCCCCAACAGGACGCCGCTGCAGACCGTGCAGAACCAGGAGTTCGGCTTCAAGGTTCAGAGCCGCTGGACGCTCATCGACGCGTCGATCTATCGCAAGACCTTCAAGGGAATTGCGTATACGCCCACGAATCTCGGTGGCGTGCCCATCGGTCCCGCTTCCACCTTTGGATCGACCTCCATCGGCGGACGACTCGACGGCAGCGTGAATCCCCTCGCCAGCAGCGATAACGACGCCGCGAGCTCCCTCAGGCTCACGGTCAGCGCCATCTACGAGAATGCCCACTACAAGGACTTCCTGGGCTGCTTCGTGTACACCAACATCAACAATCAGCAGGTCTGCGGCGCGATCAACGGCAACCAGCTCGCGCGTCTGCCGAAGTTCCAGTTCCGGTTGACACCGAGCGACACGCAGTCCTTCGGCTGGGGGACATTGACGGAGCAATTGACGTACGAGCAGATCGGCCGCCGCTTCCAGGACGAGTCGAATCTGACGCCGCTGCCCTCGTACTACGACCTGGCTTTCGGCGTCGACGCCATGATCGGGGAGAAGTTCGAGCTGCGGGTGCTCGGCTCGAACATCACCAACCAGCTCGGCCTGACGGAGGGTAACGCACGGTTCGGCGGCAACACGGTGCAGAACAACGTCGGTTTCGGCCGCTCCATCCTCGGCCGCGAGATCAACGTAACAGCCAAGTACTACTGGTAAGGACACAGGGACGCCCTCCCCTCACGGCGACGTGAGGGGAGATTCCGCCCCTGAGCGGGATGGCGGCGGCGCTCTCCCCCCGAGCGCCGCCGCGCGATTTGAGTCCGCGCGGCCTTCCCCGGCCGCGCTGCGGACCGGCTCCTTCCGTGCGAGAATTGGCCGGCCGTTCCTGCAATTCCCGGGGTTCACCTCGAGTGTCCGTTCCGGCTTCCATTCTCGAAGAGATGCGCGCCATCAGCGCCATGCTCCAGGCGGGCCAATTCACCGCCGCGCACGAGCGGCTGGAGGCCATCGCCGAGGCCAACCCGACCTTCGTGGAAGCGTTGCGGCTATTGGCCGGCACCAAACTCGCTCTCGGGGATGCGCGCAGCGCGGAGGCGCTGCTGCGGCGCGCCCTGGAGCTCGATCCGGCCTGGACGGCGACCCACACGACGCTCGGTGAGCTGCTGCTCGCGGGCGGCCGCGGCAGCGAGGCCGAGGGCGCGCTGCAGCGCGCCCTCGAGGGTGGCCGGCCCGATCCGCGCGCGGCCCTCGTGCTCGCTCGTTACTACAACGATACCGGTCGGCCGGCGCGCGCGCTGGCAGTCGCCGCACCGTTTTGCGCGCCCGGCCGGCGGCTGGACCCTGAGCTCGCCACCCAGCACGTCACTGCGCTCATCGCGCTCGGCCGGCACGCGGAAGCCATCGCCCTCTACAGCCAGCTCGCTCAGGCGGCGCCGGACAACCCGGCTCCCGCGCAGCCGCTTGCGATTGCGCTCAACGCCGCCGGGCGGCACGCGGAGGCCGCGCCGATCGCGCACAGGGCCCTGGCGCGCGGCTTCAGGACCGCGACACTCTGCCTGACGTACGCGAAGAGTCTCATGGCGGAGGGCGCCGACGACCGTGCCGAGACCGCCCTGCGGGACTGCCTGCGGCTCGAGCCACGCCTCACCGAAGCCCACAACCACCTCGCACAGCTCATCTGGGTTCGCACGGGCGATCTCGGACAGGCCACGGAAGCGCTCGATCAGGCCCTGCGCACCTACGCGAATGACGATGCGCTCTGGGCGGCCAAGGCGGCCATCCTTCAGGGGGCGGGTCTCGCGCGCGAGGCCTACGAATGCCTGGCGCCGCGGGCGGAGCGCGCTCAGGCACCGCCCGCGCTGCTCGTGCGCGCGGGGCTCGCCGCGCTCGACTTCGATTCGCCCACCGCGTTATCGCTCGCCGAGCGCGCCACCCGCGCCCTGCCCGACAACAGCTCGGTGCGCAACCTGCTCGCGGCCGCGCAGATCGGGGTGGGCGATGCAGGAAGCGCCCTGCAACACATCGAGGCATTGCTGACCCAGGCGCCGGACGATCAGTATCTGATCGCGTTGCGGACGACGGCTTTGCGCCTGCTGGGCGATGAGCGCTATGCGCAGCTCTGTGACTATCGGAGCCTGATCCTGCCGCTGAAGATCGAGCCGCCGCCGCCCTGGCGCGACCTCGCCGGCTTTCTCGCCGATCTCACGTCGAGTCTCAACCGCCTCCACGATCCCAACGGCCACGCCCTGCTCTTCCAGTCGCTGCGCCACGGGACCGAGACGACACAGGACCTAACGCGCAGCGCCGAGCCTGCGGTGCGCGCGCTGTTCGAGGCGTTCGCAACGCCTATCGCCCGATATCTCGAGCACATCGGCCGGGGCGCCGACGCCCTGCGCCGCCGCAACGAGGGCGGATGGCGATTCAACGGAAGCTGGTCCGTGCGGCTGCGCAATCGCGGCTTCCACATGAATCATGTTCATCCGCGTGGCTGGATCTCCTCGGCCTTCTATGTCGAGCTCCCCGACGTCATGGCGGATGCCCGCACGGATGAAGGCGTGCTCAGCTTCGGCAAGCCCGGCATCCTGACGGCCCCACCACTAAACGCCGAATACGCCGTCCGTCCGGAACCTGGCATGCTCGTGCTCTTTCCGTCGTATTTCTGGCACGGCACCATTCCCTTCCAGAGCCCACAAACCCGCCTCACGGTCGCCTTCGACGCCGTGCCGGAGCGCTAACCGGCCCTGTTCGGATCGGCAAGAAAACGCATGACGATCCGCTCGATCCGCCACATGTCCGCAGGCTCCTCCTCCTGGCCCACCGCCGCCAACAGCGTGCGCAGACTGCCGTTGAGGTAACCTTCCAGCACCGCGGGATGGATGTAGCACTTGCGGCAGACCGCCGGCGTGTTGCCCAAGCGTTTTGCGACCTGTTTGATGGCTTCGACCTGCGCCTTCTTCGTGGGCGGCTCCTGCTCCTGCTCGGCGAGTGCCAGCACCGCGAGATTGGTCGCGGCCCAGGTGCGGAAGTCCTTGGCGGTGATGTCGCTGCCCGAGATCTCGCGCAGATAGTCGTTGACATCCGCCGAGTCGATGCAATGCCGCTCCCCGGCCTCGTCGATGTACTGGAAGAGCTCGGAGCCCGGAAGATCGCGGCAGTTCTTCACCACCCGCGCGAGCTTGCGGTCGCTCACCCGGCTGACGTGGCGGATGCCGTGCTTGGCCCGGAAATCGAGCTCGATCCGCCCGCCGACGATGCGCACGTGGCGATTGCGCAGGGTCGTCAGGCCGAAGGTGTTGTTTTGCGCCGCATACTCGGGGTTGCCGACCCGCGCCAGGGTATCCTCCATGAGGCGGACCACCGCGGCGAGCACCTTCTCCCGCGGCAGTCCCGGCAGCCCGAGATCCGCCTCGACGCGGCGCCTGATGGCCGGCAGCCCGCGCCCGAACTCGAGCATGTGCTCGTACTTGGTCTCGTCCCGGGTCCGGCGCCAGCGCGCGTGATAGCGATATTGCTTGCGCCGCCGTGCATCCCGGCCGGTCGCCTGCAGATGCCCGCTCTCGAACGGGCAGATCCATACGTCGACCCATGCCGGCGGCACCGCGAGCGCCTTGATCCGGGCGAGCTCGGCCGCCGCCCTGATCACCTTCCCCGCGGGATTGCGGTAGACAAACCCCGTCGCCCGCCGCTCGCGCGTGATGCCAGGCTGCCGGTCGCTGACATACCGCAGCCCGGCGGTCCTGGCCGCATCGAGGTTCTCGGGCGCCGGGACCGGAATGTCCGCAAGCGCGCTCTTGCTGTCCATGAAACTGTCCGCAACGCTGACGCCGCGATGCGGCTCTCATAGCCTTCAACGTCAAACCCGCGCGCAAGGTCCGTGGGCTGAATGCGCCGCGCTCCGGCCGGCTCGCACCCATGATTTCGGTCGTGTAGGCTTGCCGGGATGGCAACGACCCCCGGTCACGCCGCTGGACTGCAGTGGACGAACACCCGGCGCATCACGGCTCTCGGCGAGCCGCTGCTCGAGCTGCAACCGGCGGATGACGGCGGCGTCCGGCTGGCCTTCGGCGGTGACGTCGCCAACTCCATGGTCTGCCTCGCAAGGATTCTGGGACGGAACGCGGCATCGATCGCGGTAGTTACCGCCCTCGGGGACAGTAGTTACTCGTCCTGGCTGCGGGAGCGTCTTACGCGTGAGGGTATCCGCGTCGTGGAACCCTCAATCGGAGGCGAGCCGGGCATCTACGGACTGCCGCTCGATCCCGCGAGCCATTCCGGCTTCTCATATTGGCGGGCCCAATCGGCCGCGCGCGCCTTCCTCGAGTCCGCCAGTCCACGCGGCTTGGAGGAGCTCCTGGGGGAGCCACAGCTTCTCCTGATCACCGGGATCACGCTCGCACTCTGTTCCCGCGACAGCTTCGAGCACCTCTGCGGCTGGGTAGCTCGGCACCGCGGAGCTTGCCGCATCGTTTTCGATTGCAACTTTCGCAAGCGGTTATGGGACACCGAGGCTGAGGCTCGGGACCGGATCGGCACATTCGAGCGCCTTTCCTCCGTGATCGCCACGGGGGCGGAAGATGAGAGGGCCCTCTGGGGCGCGGCAGACACGGAACAGATCAAAGAGCGCCTCAGCCGCCTGTCGGCCGAATACCTGATCCGCGGCGGTCCCGAGGGTTGCTGGGTAGGCTCGGGGCCGGAATGTCAGCATGTCCCGACCACGCCCGTAGCCATCATCGGCGACACCGCGGGCGCAGGCGATGCGCACCTTGCCGGTTACCTGGCCGCCAGAATCTCAGGACTCCCCCGAGCCCATGCCGGGGCCTACGCGAACCAAGCCGCCGCGGTCATCGTGAGCCAGCGTGGCTCCGCGCCCAGGGAAGGCGCCAGATTCCCGCCTCTGCCGGCTCCGCACCCGCGTAAGCTCGACGCCTGAGGTCCCGGGCGCAGGCGCCAAAATTTGTGCCCGGCTGTCGTTTGCGCGCCGGCCGAGGACGTCTCCAGGGTGAGGCGACGCACTGGGCGGCGCCACGCTGGCAGGCTTTGCGCCGTATCATGCGGTGCGCGCCGACTTCCTGGCTCGCCTCGGCCGGAGCGAGGACGCCCGCAAGGCCTATGAGACGGTTCTCTCGCTCGGGCCTGCGCCCGCCGAGGAGCTTTGGATCCGCCGCAAGCTGCTGATGTTGGAAAGTGAAACCGGGGAAGCCCTGATGCATTGGCCCACAGCCCTCTTCGTCGCAGCCGTCGTGGCCGCCACGGCCGTGGAGCTGTGGCTCGCCGCGCGCCAGATCGCCGCGGTCGAGGCGCACCGGGATCGCGTTCCGGAGCCGTTCACCGGACAACTCTCGCCGGCAGATCACCACAAGGCGGCCGACTACACCGTGGCCAAGATCGGGCTGGGTCGCATCGGCGCGCTGATCCACTCGGGGCTCACGCTGCTCCTGACCGTCGGGGGCGGCATCGCCGCGATCGATGCGCTCTGGCGCCGCGCGGGATGGGGCGAGCCATGGCTCGGCATCGCCGTCATCGCCACCGTGGCCGCGGTGATCGGCGTGGTCGGGCTGCCGCTTTCTCTGTGGCGCACCTTCCGACTCGAGGCCCGGTTCGGATTCAACCGCACGACCCCGAAGATCTTCCTCGCCGATCTCGCCAAGGGACTCGCGCTGGCCGTGCTGATCGGGGGACCCCTGACTCTCGCGGTCCTGGTGCTGATGGATCGCGCCGGCCGGTGGTGGTGGCTCGCGGCATTCGCCTGCTGGCTCGCCGCGACACTCCTCATCACCTGGGCCTGGCCCGCATTCATCGCGCCGCTCTTCAACAGGTTCTCGCCCCTGCAGGACGCCGCTCTCGAGGAGCGTATCGAAGCGCTGCTTGCGCGCTGCGGTTTCCGCTCGAGCGGCGTATTCGTCATCGACGGCTCGCGCCGATCCGCGCACGGCAACGCATACTTCACCGGGATCGGCCGGCACAAGCGCATCGTGTTCTTCGATACGCTGCTCAACCAGCTCGGTGCTTCCGAGATCGAGGCCGTGCTCGCACACGAGCTCGGACATTTTCGCCTCCGTCACGTGCGCCAGCGCCTCATCGTGTCCTTCGCCACGATGCTGGCCGGCTTCGCCCTCCTCGGCTGGCTCACCGCCCGCCCAGCCTTCTACGAGGTGCTCGGTGTCCCGACGCCTTCCCCGCACGCGGCCCTTCTCCTCTTCGCGTTGGCGGGGCCGGTGGCGCTCTTTTTCACCACGCCGCTCGGATCGCTCTGGTCGCGCCGCCACGAGTTCGCCGCGGATCGCTTCGCCTCGGAGCACGCCAGCGCGCGCGAGCTGGCCTCGGCGCTCGTCAAGCTTTATCGCGACAACGCCAGCACGCTCACACCAGATCCCCTCTATACCGCCTTCTACTATTCGCATCCGCCGGCGCTCGAGCGCATCGGGCGGCTGACAGGCGCCTCGACCGCCGGCTGAAGCCGCGCTCACGCCGCCGGGGTCTGCGTGGGCTCCGCCGCGTGCCGAAGGAGCCCGACAATGTCCCATCCCGCTTCTGACGTCGACATCGAGCGCATTGCCCGAGGTCTGATCGAGCGTACGCTGCCGAAACGCGAATGGACGCACGCCGCTCATTTCGCGGCGGCGCTGTGGCTGCTCCGAGACCGGGGCGATGCCGCGTTTCAGGCAATGCCGCCGCTCATCCGCGCCTACAACGAGTCGACGGGCGTGGCGAATACCGACACGAGCGGCTATCACGAGACGATCACGCTCGCCTCGCTCCGCGTCGCGCGCGCGTGGCTCTCGGAGCGGCCGGGGATGGCCTTGCAGGCGATCCTCGGGGAGTTGCTCGCGAGCGCCTGCGGCCGCTCCGACTGGCTGCTCGCCTACTGGTCGCGGGAGCGGCTGCTGTCGGCGGCGGCGCGCAGAGCCTGGATGGACCCTGACCTGCGCGCGTTCACCGCGGAGATGGCGTGCGGTCCTCGTGGAGGAACGTGAGGCCGCTCCGCCGCCTCACCGCTGCCGCGGCGGATACGGGGTGCCGTCCTTGTGGACGAACTTGCGCGTTCCGGCCGGAATCGCCAGATCGATGTCGGGATAGTCGACCGCATCGCTTCCGGGATTGCGCGTGCCGATTTCCAACAGGACTGCCTCGGCATCGGCGCGGTTCTGCAGCTGATGCCCATCGCGCTCGCCGGCTTTGAACCCGGCGCAGTCGCCCGCCCGCAGCACCTCCTCGCCGGCATCGCTGACGAGCACGACCTCACCCTCGAGGACATAGACGAACTCGTCCTCCGCCGTATGCCAGTGGCGCTGGCTCGACCAGACGCCGGGCGGCAGGCGCAGAAGATTGACGCCGAACTGGGTGAGGCCGGCCGCATCGCCGAGCCGGAGCCGCTTGCGCTCGCGGCAAGGCTCATCATGAGGCGACGGATAACCGCTGCCGACGACCATTTGGGTTGCCGCGGTGTCTATTTTCTTCATCGTCCGCCTCCGACAGAATGGGAGCCTTGCCGGACGATTCTACCTTCTGCCGAGGTTCCGATCGATGAGCAGCTCCGACGTCAGTTTCCTGTTCGACCTCGACGGTACTCTGGTCGACAGCGTCTACCAGCACGTGCTCGCCTGGCAGGAGGCGCTGCACTCGGCCGGCATCGAGCTCTCGGTCTGGCGCATCCACCGCAAGATCGGCATGAGCGGCGGCCTCTTCACCGAGATGCTGCTGCGGGAGATCTCGATCGAGATCACACCCACCCTCCTCGAGTCGCTGCAGCGTCGACACGCGGAGGCGTACGCGCGCCTGGTCCGCTGGGTGCGGCCGCTGCCCGGCGCCATCGAGCTGCTCCGCTACCTCACGCAGGCCGGCATCCCCTGGACGATCGCGACCAGCGGCAGGATGGGCTCGGCGAAATACAACCTCGATATCCTGGAGGTCGACCCCGCCAAGATACCGGTCGTCACCCGCGATGATGTTCGCCACGCCAAGCCCGACCCGGATCTGTTCGTCGCCGCCGCCGCCCGCCTGGGCGTCGACATACAGTCCGCCGTCATCATCGGCGACAGCATCTGGGATATGCTTGCCGCACGCCGCGCCCGCGGCCTCGGCGTGGGACTGCTCTCGGGAGGTTACGGCCAGGACGAGCTCGAGCGCTCGGGCGCGATCCGCGTGTACGAAGACCCCACCGATCTCCTGCGGCACATCGACGAGATCGGCGGCCGCCTCTAGTCAACGGGAGACGCCCACATGCAGCTCTACTTCAATCCGGCCTCGCCCTTCGTCCGCAAAGTGCGGGTCACCGCGCACGAGCTGGGGCTCGGCGACAGAATCGAGCTGACCAGCATCAGCCTGACGCCGCTCAGCCCACATGACGGGGTACGCTCCAGCAACCCGCTCGGCAAGATCCCGACGCTCATCACCGACGACGGCGCGGCGCTCTACGACTCGCCGGTCATCTGCGAATATCTCGATTCGCTCGCCGGCCGCAACCGCATCTTTCCCGCGGCCGGCGCCGCCCGCTGGACGGCGCTGCGCCGCCAGGCGCTCGCCGACGGCATCATGGATGCCGCCGTGCTGACCCGCTACGAGCAGGCGGCCCGCCCCAAGGAGCTGCGCTGGGAAGCCTGGGTGGACGGGCAGTTCCTCAAGATCCGCACCGCTCTCGATGCGCTCGAGCATGAGGATCTCGCGGACACCTTCGACATCGGCACGATCTCGATCGCCTGCGCGCTCGGGTACCTCGACCTGCGCTTTGCAGCCGAGAGTTGGCGCACCCGCCGGCCGCGGCTCGCGGCCTGGCTGGCCGCCGTCAGCCCGCGGCCCTCGCTGGCCGCGACGATACCGGCGGCGACCTAGGTCAGGCCGCCGCGGCGCGCCCTGACGACTGCCGCCCGTCCAACTCCTGAATCAGCTCCGCCAGCAGTTTTGCGAGCTCGCCGGCCATTACGGCAAAATCGAGGTCGAACTGCTCGGCCGGGTCGATCTGCTCCTCGTCGGCGCGCTCCGGCGCCACTTCGAGGAACTCGACGCGTTTGACCTGCAGCTTCTCCGTCAGGATGAAGGAGATCCGCCCGTTCCAGGTCAGGCCGAGCTGAGTGGGCCGCTTGCCGCCCGTGATGTGGGCGCGTACATCCTTGCCGTCGAGCGGATGGCGCCGGTAGCGGACGATGGACTTCGCCGGCTCCCCCGATTGCAGCTCGAGGTCCTGCTCGATCGAGAACGAGCCGGAGGCGTCGGACTCCATCAGCCAGGCTGCCATGCAGGCGCTCGGCGCGCGCTCCGTATCGACCTTCTGCACCGCGAGACTGCCGAGCGTGTCGCGCAGCGTCTCGACCAGTTCCTCCGCCCGCCGATCGCTCGCGGAGTCGACCACCAGCCAGCCGCCGCGCGGATCGAGCCATGCGCGGGTCACGCGGCGCCGCGTGAGTGCGCGCGCGCGCAGCTCTTCCAACACCTGCATCTTCAGGGCCCGCATCTGGCGGCGTCCGACCGGGAACCCTTGCGTTTCGGCCTTAAGCCGGGCCCGCCGTTGCGCTTCCTGCCGCACCACCGAGGCGGGCAGAAGCTTCTGATCGATGCCGAGAGCCAGCAGGTGATGCTCACCGAGCGTATGCAGCAGGCGCTCGGTCGTGGCGGGCGGCACCCATCCCATGCTGCGCATCTCGAGCGGGCTGCACGGCTGCAGCGGCCGGCGCGCCAGCGCCTCCTCCAGGCTGGCCGCGGACCCGCTCCAATCGGCGGGCAGGCGATAGACGGTCAGATTCTTGAACCACATGGGCTGAATGCTGCGCGCGGCGCACGAAAAGTCGCGCAGTATAGCGGCGCGTATCTGCGATGTCCGCCGCCCGCAGGACGTCCGTGAGGCCGATCCCTGGCTAGAGCCCGCGGATCGGCAGATCTCCCGCAGGCGCGCGCATCAGCGATTGGAGCGTGGCGTGCGAGGTCGCATCCGAGAAGCCGTCAAAGCGCCCCTCCGCCAGGATTTTCGCAGCCCGAGTGAAGCCTCCCCACGCGGTTCCCGCCAGCGCTCCGCCCACGCTGATGCGGCGCACCCCGAGCGCCGCGATTTCCGCGACCGAGAGCGCACTCGCGTAGCCCACGAGAAGATTGACCGGCTTCGGCGCGACGCTCTCGACGACGCGGCGGATGTGCTCGGGCGTTCTGATTCCCGGTGCGTAGAGACAATCGGCGCCGGCGCTCGCGTACGCCTGCAGGCGCGAGATCGTCTCGTCGATATCGGGCCTGCCCACCAGGAAGCACTCCGCGCGCCCAACCAACAGCGTGTCGCCCCCTTCACTGTCGATCGCCTTGCGCGCCGCGCTGATCCTGGCGACCGCCGCGTCCAGACCGTACAGCGGCTGCGCGGCATCACCCGTCGAGTCCTCGATCGAGAGACCGGCGACGCCCGTCTCGACAGCGCGGCGGACGCTCTCAGCCACACCGGCCGGCTCATGCGCGAAGCCTCCCTCGAAATCGGCATTGACCGGCAGGTCCGTCGCATCGACCATCGCCCGCAGGTGCGCCAGAACCGATTCGCGGGACATGCCGCCGTCGGGCCTCCCCTGCGACCACGCAAAACCGGAGCTGGTCGTGGCGAGCGCCCGGAACCCGAGCGCCTGCAGATAGCGCGCGCTGCCCGGATCCCACGGGTTCGGGATCACGAAGCAGCCGCTGCGATGCAGCTCGTGGAACCGACGGCGCTTGTCGGCGGCACTCGCGGCGGTAGCGGACATGGCGGAAGTCTCCGATGGCGTTTGCGGCCATCATACTCCCGAGGGAGGCGAAGCCGCCCGCGCCTGTCGTACGCTTGTCCCACGCGCTGGATCCGGGCATCCTTGCCCGGCCGAGCGCGGCGGCGAGCAAAAGGCGCGACTTTTGCCCGCCGCTCGCCGCCTCCGGCGGCGGGCACCTCCATGTGCCTATCCTCATGACAGGCTCGCGCGAAGGGATCCCGTATCCATGAGCGCGCGAGCCTGGTTGGCCTTCCTGACCCTCGGGATCACCTGGGGCGTTCCCTATTTTTTCATCGAGCTCGCGGTCCGGGAGCTGTCCCCGTTCGATGTGGCCTGGGGCCGCATCACGCTCGCCGCGCTCATTCTGCTGCCCATCGCCTGGCGCCGCGGCGCGCTGCGTACTCTCGTCACTCACAAGGCCGCGGTCGTCGCCTTTGCGCTGATCGAGTTCGCGATCCCCTTCTCCGCGATCTCCATGGGCGAGCGTTGGATTCCCTCCTCCGTCACCGCGATCCTGATCGCGACGGTGCCGATCACCGTCGCGATCATCTCCCGCTTCTTCGGAGTCCATGAGCGGCTGAGCGCCGTGCGGCTCCTCGGACTCGCGGTCGGGCTGGCGGGCGTCATCGCGCTCGTGGGGTTCGGCACTCTTTCCGGGCCTCGAGCCTGGGCCGGGGTCGGCTGCGTGCTCATCGCGACCATCGGCTATTCGATCGGCCCCCTCATCATCCAGCGGCACCTGCACGCGGTGGACTCGATAGGCCCGGTGGCCGGGAGCCTCTGCATCGCGAGCCTGCTGCTGCTCGTACCGGCGATGCTCTCGCTGCCGCAGCACGTGCCGAGCGTCGTCGCGCTCTCATCCGTCGCCCTGTTGGGCCTGGTATGCACCGCGCTTTCCATGCTGGTGATGTTCTATCTGGTCAAGAGCGCCGGCGCGGCCCGCGCCACCCTCATCACCTACATCAACCCGGCCGTGGCGACGCTCCTCGGCGTCGCGCTCCTCGGCGAGCGCCTGGGGGTCGGTGGCATCGTCGGGTTCGCGCTCGTCCTCCTCGGGTCCTGGCTCGCGACGCGCAGGAGCCGGCCGGCGGCCGAGGTCAGTCCATCGAGCCGTGCATCATCCCAGGCATCATGTTGATGTAGAGATGATGCATGATCCAGATCGAGCCGCCCATGACGATGCCGACGACGATGGCCGTGTAGATCAGCGCCGTCAGATTCCAGCGCTGCTGCTCGGAGCCGTTGACGTGCAGGAAATAAAGCACGTGCACGAGGATCTGCGCCACGGCGAAGCCGGCGATGAAGAGCGGCGTGCCGGCGACCGAGTGGGTCATCACCAGCGCGAACGGAACTACCGTCAGCGCGATGGCCAGCAGGAAGCCGACGATGTACTGCTTGTGGGTGGCCCCGTGCGCGGCGGCATGCGCGCCATGCTCGATGTGCACGACGCGCGCGTGCGGCGCGTGTCCCGCGACAGCTTCATTCGCGACATTCATCAGTGAGCCACTCCGAAGAGGTAGACCAGGGAGAACACACCCACCCAGATGATGTCGAGGAAGTGCCAGAAGAGGCTCAGGCAGTTCAGGCGCGACTGGGTGGAAGGCGTCAGGCCCTTCTTCAGCACCGTCGCCATCATCACGGCCATCCAGATCAACCCGCAGGTCACGTGCAGCCCGTGCGTCGCCACCAGGGTGAAGAAGCTCGAAAGGAAGGCGCTGTGGCTCGGGCCGGCGCCGATCGCGATGAGGTGCGCGAACTCGTGCACTTCCATGCCGACGAATCCCAGGCCGAGGAGGAAGGTCAGCGCCAGCCAGCCGACGGTGGCATTGCGCCGGCCGCTCCCCATCGCAAGCGTCGCGAGCCCGCAGGTGAAGCTGCTGACCAGCAGGAACATCGTCTCCACGAGCACATACGGCAGCTCGAACAGGCTTTGTCCGGAGGGTCCGCCCGCCGTGTGGCCGCTCAGCACCGAATAGGTGGCGAACAGGCCCGAGAACAGCAGGCAGTCGCTCATCAGATAGAGCCAGAAGCCGAGCTGCGCCGTGGCGGCGACGTCATGGTGGTGCTCGACCTGGAAGTCGATCGCATCGCGGCTCCAGCGCAGATCGCGCAGCGCATCGGCCGCGTGATCGACATATCCGGGCTTCAGCGCCAGCGCGCCGTCGTGCATGACAATCGATTCAGACATGGTTTACATGCTCCTCGCGTGGACACGTCCGTGCAGGCCCTCGACCCGCCTCACCTCCTCGGCGCCGATGTGGAAGTCCCTATCGTCGTCGAAGTTGTGACGGATCAGGGTGACGAGCACACCCGCCAGGCCGGCGACCGCCAGCCACCAGATGTGCCACACCATCGAGAAAGCGGTCACCAGGGCGAAACCGGCCATGATGATTCCGGCGCCCTTGTTACGCGGCATGTGGATCGGCACGAAGGTCGAGGCCGAGAGGTCCACACCCCGCTGCTTCATGTCCCAGAAGGCATCGCGGTCGCGCACCACCGGGATGCGCGCGAAGTTGTATGCCGGCGCCGGCGAGGGGAGCGACCACTCGAGCGTGCGCCCGTGCCACGGGTCGCCGGTCGAGTCGCGGAGCTGCTCGCGATGCGCGATGCTGACCACCACCTGCGCGAGTTGGAAAAGGATGCCGCAGAAGATGATGACCGCGCCGGCGGCGGCGACGATGAAGAGCGGATGCCACGCCGCGACGTCGTAGTGGTCCAGGCGGCGGGTCGCGCCCATCAGGCCCAGGATGTAAAGCGGCATGAAGGCGACATAGAAGCCAATGAACCAGCACCAGAAGGCCCACTTGCCCAGCCGCTCATCGAGGGCGAAGCCGAAGATCTTCGGCGCCCAGTAGGACAGCCCGGCGAACACGCCGAACACCACGCCGCCGATGATGACGTTGTGGAAGTGCGCGACCAGGAACAGGCTGTTGTGCAGCACGAAATCCGCCGGCGGCTCGGAGAGCAGCACGCCCGTCATGCCGCCGACCGTGAAGGTGATCATGAAGCCGATGGTCCAGAGCATCGGCGTGGTGAAGCGGATCCGGCCGCGGTACATGGTGAACAGCCAGTTGAAGATCTTCACGCCCGTGGGCACCGCGATGATCATGGTGGTGATGCCGAAGAAGGCATTCACGTCGCCGCCGTTGCCCATGGTGAAGAAGTGGTGCAGCCACACCAGCATGGAGAGCAGCGCGATCGCCATGGTGGCGTACACCATCGAGGTGTAGCCGAAGAGCGGCTTGCCGGAGAAGGTCGGCACGATCTCGGAATAGACGCCGAAGAGCGGCAGGATGAGGATGTAGACCTCGGGATGGCCCCAGATCCAGATGAGGTTGAGGTACATCATCGGATCGCCGCCCAGACTGTTGGTGAAGAAGTGCATCCCCAGGTATCGGTCCATGGTGAGCAGCGCCAGGGTCACCGTCAGGATGGGGAACACCGCGACGATCAGGATATTGGTGCAGAGCGCCGCCCACGTGAACACCGGCATGCGCATGAGCGTCATGCCCGGGGCCCGCATCTTGAGGATGGTGGCGATGAAGTTGACGCCCGAGAGCGTCGTGCCTATGCCGGAGACCTGCAGCGCCCAGATCCAGTAGTCGACGCCGACGCCGGGGCTGAAGTGCAGCTCCGAGAGCGGCGGGTAGGCGAGCCAGCCGGTGCGCGAGAAGTTACCGATCGCGAGCGAGACGTTGATCAGGATGGCGCCGGCCACCGTCAGCCAGAGGCTGAGGTTGTTGAGGAACGGGAAGGCGACGTCGCGCGCGCCGATCTGCAGCGGCAGCACGCAGTTCATCAGGCCGATGACCATCGGCATGGCCATGAAGAAGATCATGATCGTGCCGTGGGCGCTGAACACCTGGTCGAAGTGCTCGGGCGGCAGGTAGCCCATGCTGTGGCCGTAGGCCAGCGCCTGCTGCGAGCGCATCATGATCGCATCCGCGAAGCCGCGCAGCAGCATCACGCCGCCCAAGATCAGGTACATGATCCCGATCCTCTTGTGATCGACCGAGGTCAGCCACTCGGTCCACAGGTACTTCCACTTGCCGAGGAAGGTGACCAGCCCGAGCACGGCGATCGCCCCGAGCACCATGAACGCGACCGCGCCCATGACGATGGGGTTGGTGTAGGGAATGGCGCTCAACGTCAGCTTGCCGAGCATTCAATCTCTCCCGCCGGCGCTCGCCACGACACGGCCGGGCGCGAGCTTGCCGTCGACGATCTGGGGAAACAGGTCGGCCGGCACCCGCGAGTAGTACGCGACCGGGACGTGCTCGCTCGGCTTCAGCAACGCGGTGTATTCGGCGGCGCCGAGCGCCTGCGGCGAGGCTTTGACCTTCGCGAGCCAGCGGGCGTAGTCGCCGCTCGAGAGGGCGATCGCCCTGAAGGTCATGCCGGAGAAGCCGTCGCCGCTGAAATTCGCCGACAGGCCGCGGTAGGTGCCCGGCTGGCTCGCGATGAGATTCACCGCCGTCTGCATGTTGGCCATGGCGTAGATCTGGCTGCCGAGCCGCGGGATGAAGAAGGAGTTCATTACCGTGGCCGAAGTGATGTGGAACACCACCGGCACGCCGACCGGCATCGCCACCTCGTTCACCGTGGCGACCCCCTGCTGCGGATAAATGAAGAGCCACTTCCAATCCATGGCCACCGCGTCGATGCGCACGGGCTTGACGGTCGCGGCGAGCGGCTTGAAGGGATCGAGCTGGTGCGAGGTCCGCCAGCAGATCGTCCCCAGGATGCCGATGATGACGATGGGGATGCCCCACACCACCAGCTCGATCCGGGTGGAGTGCGACCAGTCGGGCGCGTAATCGGCCCGCTCGTTCGAGGCGCGGTAGCGCCAGGCGAACACCAGGATCATCGCGATGACCGGCACGACGACCAACAGCATCAGCGCCGTGGCGATGAGGATGATCGTGCGCTCCTGCTCGCCGATGGGCCCTTTGGGATCGAGCACCGCCCACTGGCAGCCCGAGAGCAACAACATTGCGGGCAGCGGCAGGAATCGGCAGTATCGGACGATCCGGGAGCGAGCTGAACGAGTCATGATGGGCGTCGCGGGGCCTCTTTCGAACGCCGAGAGAATGGCCCCCACCCGACCGGCAAATCCTTAGCCCCGTCTGAATCCGGCTTAAGCTTTCTAAATCACTCCGGTCCGCTTTGAACCTGTTCCGCGGATGTGATGCGCATCACGTCTCGAGGGCGGTCGACATCGCTTGTTCATCGGTCCAGCGCGCGCCCGCCTCCATCAGCTCCGTCAGCCGCTCGCCCGGCATGGCGCGGCGCAGGCTGTCGACGATGTGCGCCTGGATTTGCTGCTTGGCGGGACTGCGCCCGGCGAACTCCGAGGAGAAGAAGGCCTGCGCGTAGCCGATGAGCTGCGCCGCCCGCTCCAGGCGATTCTCCTGCGCGGCGATGGCCGCCAGGTGCTGCAGGCCGCCGGCGAGCAGCACGGCGTCGAGCTCGCTCTCCTGCGCAAGCGGCAGTCCCTCGCGCAGCGCCGCGCCCGCCTCTTCGACCGTGCCGCGCCCGATGAGATAGCCGGCCAGATTGCAGAGCGCGTGTCCGAGCAACCCCGTGCGCCGGGCTTCGCGCGCGCGCGCGATGACCTCGCGCGCCTGCGCGATCGCCGCCTCCAGTCGTCCCTCCGCGAATTCCACTTCCGCCTTGTAGAGGAGCGCGCGCCAGACCCAGAAGTCCGCTTTGGAGTGCGCGCCCACCGCGAGCGATTCGTCGAGTGCGGCGCGCGCGGCTTCGAACTCGCCGGCCACCGTGCGCGCGATGGCGAGATTGGTGAGACACAGGGCGAGGCTCTTCGGATGCGCCGTGGCGCAGAGCAGCCGCCGCGCCTCCTCGAGGACCGCCAGGCCTTCGGTGAGCTCCCCGGCGCGCGCGAGATTCAGGCCGTAGAAGCTGAGCGCCCGCCCGAGATCGAGCGGCTCACCGCACTCGCGAAAGAGCGCGACGGCGCGCCGCAGAGCCGGCACCGCGCGCCCGCGCGGCTCGCCGGTGGAGATGAAGCCGTACCCGTAGCGCAATTGCGCTTCGATTTTCTTCGGCGTTGCCGGACTCAACGCCGCGGTCGCGCGCTCGAGGCGCGCCCGGCCCTCCTGCATCAGCGAGAGCAGATACCACAGCACATAGGAAGCGGCGGCGAGCTCGATACCCACAGCCGGATCGCCGTCGGCCCCGAATGCCCAATCGAGGGCCACGCGGACGTTGTCGATCTCCGGCGCCTGCGCCTCCAGCCACTGCACCGACGGGGTCTCCTCCCAGACACCGAGCGCGGTGCGCAGATGATCGCGGAAGTGCAATGCGTGCAGGCGCGCCAGCGAGCCGAACTCACCGCTGTCGGCGAGCTTCTCCATGGCATACGCGTGTGTCGTCTCGAGCAGCCGATAACGCCGTGTGGGACCTGCGGCATCGGCGACCACCAGCGACTTGTCCACCAGCTCGGCGATGCGTCCGATGACCTCCCACTCCGCGAGCGCCGAGTCCGCCACGACGCTCGCTGCGGCTTCCAGGCTGAAGCTGCCCGCGAACACGGCGAGCCGCCGCAACACGACGCGATCGGGCTCCGAAAGCAGCCGGTGGCTCCAATCGAGTGTCGCCCGCAAGGTCTGATGGCGCGGGAGCGCCGTGCGGCGGCCCCCGGTGAGCACGTGGAATCGCAGATCGAGCCTGCGGGCGAGCCCCTCGATCCCGAGCGCCGCGGCGCGCGCGGCCGCGAGCTCGATGGCGAGCGGGATACCGTCGAGGCGGCGGCAGATGGTCGCAACCGTCGCCACATTGCGCTCGGTCAGGCTGAAATGCGGCTCGGCGGCGCGGGCGCGCGCCACGAAGAGCCGGATTGCATCGTGGCGCAGGGCCGCCGCGAGCTCCGCGGTCTCGTCGGCAGGAAACTCCAGCGGGCTCAGCCGGTAGCTGCATTCGCCGTCGAGCCCGAGAGGCTCCTGACTGGTCGCGAGGATGCGGGCGCCCGGCACGGCGCGCAGCAGCGCCTCCGCCTCCCGGGCCGCGGCCCCGATCAGGTGCTCGCAGTTGTCGAGCACGAGCAGGAGCTGCCGCCCACGCAGCGCCGCGGCCAGCCGCTCCGCGGTCCAGCGGCCGGCGCCGCTTTGCAGACCGAGCGCGGTGTTGATGGCACTCGCGACCAGGTCCGGATCGGTGAGCGGCGCGAGCTCCGCGAGCCAGACGCCGTCGCCGAACTCCTCGAGCATGCTGCGCGCCGTCTCGAGCCCGAGCCGGGTCTTGCCGATGCCCCCGGTGCCCACCACGGTCACGAGCCGGTTGTGGCGCAGCAGCTCGCGCAGAGCTCTGAGGTCGCTCTCCCGGCCGATGAAATCCGACACCGGCGCCGGCAGGTTGGTCGAGACCGGTCGCGCCGCCGCAGGCGCAGGCCCTGCCGGCGGCAGTGCCCGCCCCTGCGCATCGAGCGCGCGCACCTCGCCCGTGAAACGGTAACCCCGCAGCGGGACGGTGAGAATGAGGTTGCGGTCCTCGCCGAGCGCCTTGCGCAGCGCCGACACCTGCACCTGGATGTTGCTTTCCTCGACGACGGCACCCGGCCAGACGCGCGCCAGCAGTTCCTCCTTGGTGACCAGCTCGCCCTCCGCCTCGACCAGAATGAGCAGCACGTCGAACGCCCGGGAGCCGAGCGGAACCGGCACATCACCGAGGCGCAGCTCACGCTGTCGGGTGAGGAGTCGAAAGTGTCCGAACTCGAGGCAAGCCGCGCCTCGCGCAGTACCGTGCATGAATGAAGCTGTTCCGGGGAGCCCGGAGGGCTAAGTGCGAGCGAAATCCAGGCGGGAATTGTAGCTCAAAAGCCTTGCCGGCCGCGCGAGCGGCTGGCCGGCGCAAGGGTCCGTCGAGCCAGCATCCGCTCGAGCTCCGCTGCGGGTACCGCGGCGCTGTGCAGGAACCCCTGCGAGTGGCTGCAGCGCAGCCCGCGCAGCGCCGCCAGTTGATCGGCAGTCTCGACGCCCTCCGCCACGGTGACGAGATCGAACGCCGAGGCCAGCTCGACGATGCTCGCGACCAGCGTGACACTGGCCGCATCCGCCGGCAGCCCGCTCACGAACGAGCGGTCGATCTTGAGCACATCGACGGGGAGCTTCGAGAGCAACCCGAGGGAGGAATAGCCCGTGCCGAAATCATCGAGCGCAACGCGGATACCGGCCTTGCGCAGCTCGCGCAGCTTCGCGCTCGTGCCTTCCGGGTCCTGCAGCAGCGTCGTCTCGGTGATCTCGATATCGAGCCCGAGACCGGCAAGCGGTGCGAGCCGCTCGGCGAGGGCCAGCAGGCCGTGCAGGAACTCACGCTGCTTGAGCTGCTGCGCCGACACGTTGACGGCGACGCGCATCGGGCCGCAGCCCGCCCCGCGCCAGCTCTCGAGATCTTCCACGGCCTTGAGCAGTGCCCAGTTGCCGAGCGGCACGATCATGCCCGAAGACTCGAGCACCGGAAGGAAGCGCGCCGGCAGAATCAGGCCCTCGGTCGGATCGCGCCAGCGCAGCAGCGCCTCGGCCGAGTCGATCAGGCCACTCTCGAGATCGATCTGCGGCTGATAATGCAGCACGAACTGCTGCTCCTCGAGCGCCGTCCGCAGCTTGTGCTCGAGCACCACTCGCCGCACGTTCTCGCGGCTCATCTCCGGGCGGTAGTCGAGGCAATGCTCGCCGGACTCCTTGGCGCGCTTCAGCGCCGCCTCGGCGCGCTGCACCAGGATCGCGCTGCTCGCGTCATCGCGCGAGTTCTCCGCCACGCCGCAACTCACCGACAGCCGGATCTCGCGGCCATCGATCGCGAACGGCTCCTCGAGCAGGACGGCGTCGAGCGCGAGCCGGGGGCTGTCGACCACCGGATCGGCGATGCGCTCGAGCAGCACGAAGGTGCCGGCGCCGAGATAGCCGATACGCTCGTCCCCGCCGGCGTGGCGCTTCAGCCGCTCGGCGATGCTCTGCAGGAGCAGATCGCCGAAGCGCTGCCCGTAGAGGGTATTGAGGCTGCCGAGCCCGTGCAGGTCGAAGGCGATGACGGCTGCGCGCGCGGTGCCGTTGGCGCGCGGCGCGTAGACGTTGGGTGCGGTTGCCGTCGCCGCGCGCGGCGATCGCAGCTGCCTGTCTGCCCGCTCGCAGAACAGCGCTCGTTTCGCGAGCCCGGTGAGCGGGTCGAAGCTGGCGAGATACTGCGCGGCGTTGGCGTTCTCGAGCGAGTGCAGGGCGAACGAGAGGCTCGCGGCGATGTTCTCAAGCAGCCGTACCAACTCGCCATCGTCGGCCGCCGCCGGCTGCTGCGCGCTCAGCGTTAGCGCCGCCACCCGCCTGCCGTCGACGATCAGCGGCATCGCGATCAGCGAGCGAACGCCGCGCGCCAGCAACCGCTCGCGCAGGGCAACAGGCGTCTCCGCGCGGCTGATATCGGCGCAGACCATGACCTTGCCCGTGCGCAGCGCGCGCCCGGAGAGGCTGGGATCGGGCCCGGTGCCATCGCCGAGCTCTATGCGCTCCAGGGTCTCGCTGTCGAGCACCATCGGACCCGCGCGGTGTTTCATCCAGGCCCAGCGGCCGGTGCCGTCGACGACCCATAGGGCCGCACCGAAGAACCCGCCGAGCTCGGTCGCGAGCCGACACGCCTCCTGCAAGAGCTCCTCGCGATCGCGGATGCGGACCACTGCCGCATTGAGGGCGCTGTGCACCCGGACGATCTGCGCCAGCCGATCGAGCTGCTGCCGCTGGCGGCGAATCTGCGCCTGGGCGCGCAGCGCCTTCAGGCCGAACGCCAGATCGCCCGCGAGCTCCTCCAGGAGCGCGAGCTCCGATGAATCGAAAGCGTCGGGACGATTCGCGTAGATGCTGAGAGCGCCGATGCACTCCTCTTCGAGGAGGAGCGGCAGCGCCACCGAGGATCGATAGCCCTCCCGGTGCGCATCCTCCCGCCAGGGCGAGAAGTCGGGGTCGGTGTCGATGTGGCGGCACACCTGAACTCTGCGCTCGCGGATGGCGCGGCCGGTGGGGCCGTGCCCCTGAGCGTCATCCCTCCAACTGACTCGCAGGTGACCGAGATAACCGCCGCCCTGTCCGGCATGCGTGGCGACCCGCACGGCATGATCGGCCTCCGCGAAACCGATCCAGGCGAGCCGATAGCCGCCCGGGCCGGTGAGGATGCGGCAGAGCTGCGCGAGCAGCTCCGGCTCATCGACCGCGCGTGCGAGCGCGCGCTTGCAATCGATCAGCATCCGCAGCTCGCGATTCGACTTGGCGAGCGCGACCTCGGGGCAGGTGGTGTCGGGACGCAGCGCCGCGGGCAAAAGCCCCCCGGAGCCCGGCCGGGGCTCATCTTCCAGAGTCGCGATGCTCTCTTGTATCGGCCTCACGGTGCACGCCCCGCCGCTCGTCGCGAGCGTACTACAAGGACCGGCCCGGCATGTGTACGCCGGCCCATCATGCGACGCGCCGCCACGGCACTTGCCTGGTTCCGTGACTCAGGTCATGTTTTCCACCAGCCGTTGCAGGCCGCCACCCTGCCGGACTGCGCTCAGCGACCTTCCCGGAATGCCTGGAAGCTGTGCGGCTCGATCTGCAGCTCGTAGCCGAATTGCCGCCCGGCCGTAACGGCCGCCGACTGCACCGGCTGCCCGTCGGCGCCCGTTCCGGTCGTCAGGTTGGTGAGGTGCCCGAAGCCACCCACCACCCGCACGGCGGCGGGACGATCGAGATAGGATTCCACCACGAAGGTCCCGTTGCCATACTCGAAGAGGCTCACCTGCGAAGGCCCCTCCAGCCTCACCGGCAGATCCGCAGTCAGGTAGCGGCGCAACGCATTCAGCACCGGGGCCGGGAGGGAGTAGAAGTCGTTCATCTCCTCCGGCACGGCGAGGACATAGAGCTCGCCCCGGCCATAATGATCCATCACCAGAAGCGGCACGCCCGCCTGGGCGTCGATGCCGCGCAGCACCGCCCACTCCTCGTTGGTGTAGAAGTGGATGAGCGGGAAGAGAATGGGCTTTGACTGCCCGAGCACCGTTCCGGCGCCGAATCCGAAGCCTTCGACGTATTCGCTGGCCGCCGCAACATTCGCCGTCACCCGCATGTCCGTGACCTGATCGAAGCCTCTGTCCTGGATCGCGCGCAGGAGGCCCGAGGTGATGATCACATTGCCGCCGGCGCGCAGATGCCGCTCTATCTGCGGCACGATGTTGCGGTCGGTTGCGGCCGCCTGCGTCAGGAACACGGTCTTGCCCTGCGGCCATTGCGGATACATCTCGATGGGGATGCCCGCCATGCCCAAGGTCTCCGGCAGGAAGTCCTCGCCGGTCGAGTCGTAGGGCCGGTAAGTCGCGAGTCCCACCGGCTCCCCCAGCGCGCCCGCCGCATCGTCCGCCTTGCGCAGCGAATACTCGACCACGTCCGCGAGCAGCGGATCGCTCGCGCCCGGCGTGCCGGGCGCACCGCCGCAACACCGGCGCGCCATGTCGAAGTAGTCGAAGGTGGTCGGCAGGCGCTCCCAGTCGTCGCGATTGCGCGGATCGGCGATGCGCAGCAGGTCCGTGTACTGGAAGAGATTGATGGCGGGCGCCTTGGCGAGGATCGTGTCCCAGAGCTGACTGGCGTAGCGGTCGAGGTCGTGCATCGCGATGGGATCGACCCAGCCGCCACCGTTGCGGCCCGGGGCGTTGTTCTCGAAGTAACGGAAGATCTCGTAGCTCTCGTAGGGCCGCAGCTGCTGGTCGGTCGTCGACGCATAGCGCGTCTCATCGCCGGTCCAGATCTCGGGAAAGATCCGCGGCTCATTCTTCAGATCGAACCCCATCTCCTGGAACGAGGGATAGAAGTTGGGGAACTTGATGATGACCCTGACCCGCGGATTCGCCGCCTCGGCGGGCTTCAGGATGAGGTCGCGCGAGACCTCGTCCATGGTGCGCATGCGAAACTGCGCCCAGCTCTGGCTGCCCTTGGCGGCGATGTCGGCGTCGCTCTTGGTGTTGAAGAAATAAAGATCGTCGAGCACGAAGGTGTCGAAATGCCGCGCCAGCAGGGCCGACATGCGGCTGGCCAGCTCGCGATCCCGGGGCACCGCGTAATCGAGGGTCTGGAATTGCGGGCTGCGTCCGCCGCCCAGCATCGCCATGCCGCCCGCGACGGCGACGCCATGGGAGACGAAGAACCGCTTCACCCGCGCCAGGGTCGCATCATCGGCGCTGACGCCGGATCGATAGTCCTCGATGAAGACCTGATCGACGTGCACCTTGCCGCTGATGACCTGCCAGCTCGCGCGCATCCAGGCGGGATCGCGCGCCATCCGCTGCACGACCTGCACCGGGATGTAGACGGTGACTTTGAAGCTGTGGAAGGGCTGAGGTGCCTCGTGCCCCGATGGTGCGCTCGCGGGCGCCGCCCGGCACGCCGCCGGGACTAGGGCGGGAGCGGCGAGGGCGAGCAGCACGGCGGCAACAGGCGAGCTTCTGCGTGGCGGCATTTTTCTCCTCCGCGGGCGATCGGGTTTACGGTCCCATCAGCATAGGTAGCGCTACCACGATACACCGGGACGTGCCCGGAGGGAACGGCGGCGGCCGCTCAACCCCGCAGGGTGTCGATCAGCGCCGGCAACTCCTCGAAACGCTCGAGCGCGGCGATGCAGCGAATCTCCTCCGCCGGACCGCGAAGGTAGCCGTGCTTCATCAGCACGAAGGGTACGCCCGCCGCGTGCGCGGTCGCCGCATCGACCTCGCTGTCGCCCACCAGCAGCGCCGCCTCCGGCCGGCAATCGAACGCCTCCAGCAGCGAGAGCAGCACGCGCGGATCGGGCTTGCGGAACGGCAGCGAGTCGCCGCCGAGCACCCGCGCGAAATACTCCGCCAGTCCGAGGCTCTCCAGGATGGCGGCGGTGATGCGCGCCGGCTTGTTGGTGCAGACCGCGAGCGGGATGGCGGCCGCGCGCAGCGCCCGCAGGGCGTGCTCCACACCCGGAAAGGCGCTCGTCAGCGCGATCGCACCGGCCTCGTAATGCCGCGTGAAGATCTGCGCCGCCTCGGCACGGTCCGCGTGCGCGCAATGCCGCGCGGCGAGGGCGCGCGCGACCAGTGTGGCGACACCGTCGCCGATCATGCGCCGCACCTCTGGCACCGGGAGCGGCTCGCAGCCGAACCCCGCCAGCATGCTGTTGATGGCCACAGCCAGATCCGCGGCACTGTCGATCAGGGTGCCATCGAGGTCGAAAACCACCAGAGAGAGCGGCATGCCCGTTACTTTAGCATTGCGTCACCGCGGCCTGCGGCTGCGCGGCGCGCGGCGGAGTGAAAATTGCTGCGCGCCTTCCCCCATGAGCGAGCACACGCGCAAAGACCGCACGACCCTCGACTATGTGCGGCCCGGCGCCGAGGAGCGCGGGCGGCTGCGGGAGACCTTCGATTTCAACGATGTCAACAGGGATGGCCGGCTGACCCTCGGGGAGTTCATCCGCTTCATGGAGTCGGTGGATGAGAATCTCACCGCCGCCGAATGCGAGGTCGGGTTCGACGCGATCGACACCAACCGCGACGGCGCGATCGGCTTCGACGAGTTCTACGCGTGGTGGACGCGAGGCTGAGCGACCGCGACGGCTAGTCCCTAGGCCGGCCGGTCCGGCTGCCCGAAGAACACGAGCGTCTGATAAGGAAACACGATCCGACCCGCCCGCTGATGGCGCTCGAACACTTCCCTGAGCCCCGCCATCAGCGGCCCATGCTCCGGTCGCTCGGGCGTGGGAGCGTACGAGGCGGACATGACCCGGCCCGCGAGGCCCTCGAAGTCGAGCACCTGCTCGTTGGGGAAGACGGCCCGCTGCGGCGGGCGGCCGAAGAAGCGGCTGATACCATCCTCCTGCGCGCGCAGTTGCGCGATGGCATCGTATTCCGCAGCGTAACGGCGCAGCAGCGCCTCGTACTCCTCCAGGAAAGGGATGAGACCTTTCCGCCGCTCGTTCCAGAGCAGCGCCGCCCAGGCGTCGGGCTTGAGGATCCGCAGCGCCTCGACTCGCGTCCTTTCCGGGTCGAACCAGTGGAACGCCTGTCCGGCGACGAGCAGGTCGCAGCATCGATCCGGCAGGCAGGTGTTCTCGGCGGTGCCGGGCGCGGTATGGAACTCTCCTGCGAGCATCCGCTCGGCGAAGGCGCGCATTTCCCGGTTCGGCTCCACGCCGAACACTCGCGCGCCGCGTTGCAGCAACAGGGCGGAGAGGATGCCCGTCCCCGACCCGAGGTCGACGACGGTCGCGCCGCGCTTCAGGCCGCAGCGCGCCTGCAACAGGTCGATGGCGGCGTCCGGGTAGCTGGGCCGATACTTTGCATAAGCCTCGGCGTGGCCGAGGAATCGATCACTGGAGCTGAGCGGCATGCGAGGATTGTACGCCCGTTGAACGCCTCAGCGGCCGCGGCGCTCGGCTACACTGGCACGCGATGTTTCCCTGTCTGCTCAACCTCCGCGATCTCGGCGGATATCCGACCGTGGATGGCGCCATTACCAGGCGCCGGTCACTGCTGCGCGGGGACGATCTCGCACAACTCTCGCCGCAGGGCCTCGCCGCGCTAGCGGACTTCGGTCTCGAGACGGTGCTCGATCTGCGCTGGCCGGAGGAGATCGCCGCGGCGCCGAGCCCGGTGCCGCGGCAGCTTCCCCGGGTGCGCTACGAATCGGTCTCTCTGCTCACCGACAACCCCGCGGATTGGGGCGCGCTCGGCGGCTATTGCGCCAAGGAGCAGTGGAAGTGCGCCGTGCTCGAGCGCTTGCAGCCGCAGCTCCGGCGCGCTCTGGCGGTGATCGCCGCGGCGGGCCCGGGTCCCCTCCTCTTCCACTGCGTGGCGGGCAAGGACCGGACCGGTGTCATTGCCGCGCTGCTGCTCGCCCTGGCCGACGTGCTGCCGCACGCGATCGCCGCCGACTATGCCGCGAGCAGCGCGAAC
>Ga0134128_10001108_pt1 | contig 35893 bp, 30 predicted proteins | sample KB31754_FD_96462 | JGI IMG/M metagenome (GOLD analysis project Ga0134128, IMG submission 96462) | Terrestrial soil microbial communities with excess Nitrogen fertilizer from Kellogg Biological Station, Michigan, USA - KB3-175-4 | ecosystem: Environmental > Terrestrial > Soil > Unclassified ...
CATGCCTGGTGGCGGGTGATGTGTTTGACCGGCGTGGACTATTTTTCCACTCTGGGTTATCAGCCCGGCATCGCATTTTTGGCCGCGGGCGCGCTGTCGCCCCTGGCAACCCTGGTTCTGGTGTTGGTGACGCTGTTCGCGGCGTTGCCCGTTTACTGGCGCGTCGCCGAAGCCAGTCCCAACGGACAAGGCAGCATCGCCATGCTGGAGCGGTTGTTTCCCGCCTGGAGAGGCAAGGTCTTCGTTCTTATCCTGCTGGGGTTCGCCACTACAGATTTCATCATCACTATGACGCTGTCGACCGCCGATGCCGCGGCACACTTCGTTCACAACCCCTTCGCCCCCAGCTGGCTGCACAGCCAGATGCTGGTCACCGTGCTGCTGCTGTCTTGTCTGGGCGCCATCTTCCTGAAGGGTTTCAAAGAAGCAATCAATATCGCGGTTGTGTTCGTCGGCGTCTATCTGCTGCTGAATGCCGTGGTCACCGTGGTGGCGGTGGGACAGGTATTGCATCATCCAGAACTTTTTGCGCGGTGGAAAGAAGCGTTGTTCGCTTCTCATCCAAACCTGCTGGCAATGGTGGGCGTCTCTTTGATTCTCTTCCCGAAACTGGCGCTTGGACTGTCGGGATTTGAGACCGGTGTTGCCGTTATGCCGCTGATCGCGTCCAAAGATCTCCCCGGGCGCATTCGGAACGCACGCAAGTTGCTGGTCACGGCGGCATCGATCATGAGCGTCTTTCTCATCGCCACCAGCTTCGTCACCACGTTGCTGATTCCTCCGAAGGCTTTTGTGAAGGGCGGTCCGGCAAACGGACGCGCTATGGCTTACCTGGCCCACCACTATCTCGGCACTGTGTTCGGGTCGCTCTATGACATCAGCACAATTCTCATCCTGGCATTTGCTGGAGCCTCGGCCCTGGCCGGCCTGCTGCAACTGATCCCGCGATATTTGCCGCGTTTTGGCATGGCGCCGGAGTGGGCTCTGGCGGCGCGCCCTCTGGTTCTGGTGTTCATGGGAGTGGCGTTCGGAATCACATGGCTGTTCCACGCCGACGTGGATGCGCAAGGCGGCGCCTACGCCACCGGCGTATTGGTGCTGATTACCTCCGCGGCATTCGCAGTCACAATCGCTGCGTGGAAAAACAGGTGGCGATGGCCATTTTTGCTGATTGCCGTCATTTTTTCGTACACCACCGTACTCAACATCGGGGAGCGGCCGGAGGGCCTGAAGATTTCCTCCTTTTTCATCCTCACTATGATCGCGACCTCATTGATTTCACGCGCGATGCGTTCAACGGAGTTGCGCATCGCAGGCATTAAGCTTTCGCCGACAGCGCTCGAAATGCTGGCAGAAGATAAGGACCAAATCATCCGCGTGATCGCACGCAGCCCTCAGCCGGAGACGGAGAAGGATCTGGACCGCGTGGATGCGCTGATCCGCAACCGCTTTGGGCTCGACCCGCATGAAGCCCTTTATTTCCTTGAAGTCGAACGCGGAGACGCTTCAGATTTTGAGGACAAGGTCTACGTCGATGGGCAGCGGCTGGGCAAAAATAAAGTCCTGGTTCTTAGCAGTCCGGTGGTGGCAAATTCGATCGCAGCGGTTTTGATCGACCTGGAGCGGCGGACGGGCAAGGTCCCGCATGCCTATTTCAGATGGACCGAAGGGAATCCGGTCATCAATATGATCCGGTTCATCTTTCTCGGCGAAGGCGACACCGCCCCGATCACTCACGAAGTCCTGCGCCGAGCCATCCCGGACATCCGCCACCGGCCTGTCGTCCATGTGAGCTAGATAAAGTCGTAAACACTGATCGCGCCGACTGCTCCGACTCGGCGCGATTTCCCATTCAACTCGGTTTAGGAATCACGCGAAGATCACCGTCTTATTCGCATAGCTGAGAATGCGATGACCGAGGTGCCAGCGCACGGCGCGGGAGAGCACAAGCCGTTCCAGATCTCTTCCCTTCTGGATCAGGCCATCAATTTGATCGCCCTGCGAAACGCGGGTAACGTCCTGCTCGATGATCGGCCCCTCATCGAGAATCTCGGTGACATAATGGCTGGTCGCGCCGATCAGCTTCACTCCGCGCGCAAAGGCCGCGTGGTATGGTTTCGCCCCGGTAAAAGCCGGCAGAAACGAATGGTGCACGTTGATGATTTTCCGCGGATATGCCTGTACGAAGCCAGGCGAAAGAATCTGCATATACCGGGCGAGAACAACCGTGTCGATTTTGTTCTCTGAGAGCAGTGAAAGCTGCCGCTCCTCACACTCTTCCTTTTTCCCATTGCTCACCGGCAAATAGTGAAATGGAACCCCGTAGAACTCAGCCAGCGGCTGCGCCTCTTTATGGTTGCTGACCATCAGCGACAGGTTGCAGTGAAATTCTTCGATTTGATGCCGGTATAAAAGATCCGCTACGCAATGCAGATAATGCGAACAAAAGATGGCGACATTCTGCGGGGTGTCGGCAAATTCCAATCGCCAATTCAGCTTCAAACGATCCGCAAGTGGAGAAAACACGCCGCAAAACTGGGCCTCATCGCAATCGCCTCTTTCGGTCGAAAATTCGACGCGCATAAAAAATAGGCCAAGCTCCGCGTCCTGGTGCTGATCGGCATTCAGAATATTGGCGTCGTATTCCTGCACCAGGAAATTAGCGATGGCTGCAACCAGGCCCTTGCGGTCTGGACAGTCAATGAGCAGAATGGCTGTTTTTGACATAGTTATCGATTCGGTGTCTTTACGGTACAACATGCTGCTTGCCGGAAAGACAGCTTTAAACTCGGGAATCCCAGCCTGCCATCCCAGATTGAGAAGCCTTCTTTTTGTGTCTTTTCTCGAAGGGCAACCGAAGGGATCGATTGCAACTCCAAGTAAATCAAGGAGAACTCGAATGATAAAAGGAATTGTTTTGCTCGCCGCTCTTGCCACGGGCCTGGCGCCGATGGCCACAGCCCAGCTTTCCAGCACAGATAAGGCATTTGTCACCAAGCTGGCAAAGGCCAACAACTATGAACTCAAAGCCGCCGATCTGGCGCAGAACACCAGCAAAAACGATTCCTACAAGTCGTATGCGCAAATGATTGCCACTGACCATACCAAAGCGGGTCAGGACCTAACCTCTCTCATCTCCGGGATCGATTCCTCCATGCAGTTGCCAACAGATGTGTCCGCGACTGACCAGTCGCACCTGGATACGCTGCAACACGCCGGAAATTCCTTCGACGTGAAATATAGATACCAGATGATTTCCACCCACACCGCGGCTTTGAAGCTGGCGCAGAATTACGTTTCCCAGCCCAATGACAATCCCCAGTTGAAGAAGTTCGCCGCGGACCTGATTCCTGTCTTCAGAAAGCATCTGGCGGAAGCAAACAAACTCCCCAAACAGTAACATTACGTTGCTTGAATGATTGGTTCAGGATTTGAGCTGCGTCAGTCAATGAATCGGCTCGAGCGACCAGAACTCGATTCCATAAGGCTTCAGGAGGAGCTTAACCTGCGCGGATCGCGGCTGCAGTGTAATGTCCTCCAACGGTCGCAACCGCGAATTTTCATCTTGAAACGGTGTTTCTGCATCCAGCGTGCGACGCTTTGCAATGAGTTTTTCTGAAAGACCAGACGCTTGCAAACTGACTGAAACAGGCTTCGATGAGAAGTTCCAGAATAGAAGGCTATATATCCTATAAGACTTGTCGTATGACAGGAATGCATGTACCGCGTCATCGTTGGAACTGGTATAAAGTCGATCTCCAGTAACACGCGAGAGAAGTTCAAACGCAAAGTATGCCGGCCGCACAACATTTTGATAGTCGAACAGGCCCGAGTATTGTGGCATTCGATTCCACCAATTCGCCATGAACGAAGCTCCGCCCGGAGAGAAGAATGGCAGGAATTGATCGCGGTCCACATGATAATCGCGAATATGGAAATAGCAGGAATAATCCAGCCCTGCTTCCTTCATTCTCCAGGCCGTTTCCGCCACGAATGCAGGCTGGATGCGAGGATCGCTAGGGGGAACGGTCAAGGCCATGTTCCATTCATCGAGAATCGTTTTTGGATGCAGCGACGGATGCTGTGCCAAAAGCACCTTGACCCCTTTGATTGTGTCTTGAATGGCTTGGGGACTACTGCTGTAGATATGCCATGACACGAAATCAATTGGCACGTTTTGCTTGTCGCAGAAAGTAAGCAACGCAGGCAAAATGGGAGATTTCCAGGATGAAACTGCCGGTCCGCCAACCTTTGCGTCGGGGTCGGCGCTCCGGATAGCGGCGAGTGTGTGCCTGTAGTAGCGCACATAATCTTCCGGGGTAAATCGATACGGAGAACCGCCTGACTCCCCTATATCTCCCTCGTTTCCTATTTCCCAGTAGAGACCATGTAGACCCCGGTCCTTATAGTGGCTCACTATGTGACGAATCAATTCTTCCCACTGTGCATAATTGTTCGGATCAACCGTATCCTGATCGACCTTGGGGAACAGGACCTTTGGCTTGATCGCAATAACCATCAGCGGCGTGGCTCCCGCCTGCACAATTTCATTTACAGACTGGTCAAGCGTGTCAAAGTGATATTTCCCCTTGGCGGGCAGAAGGTCGAAGTATTCCTGAACAAACAGCCGGATTAGCTTTGGATGGAGTGCGCGAACCTCGGCGACACGATTGTCCCACATTGGATATGGCGACGCGCCGCCCTGTCCCAGAGAAATGTGGTCCATCTCTACCGGGCCTTGATCGTTTCCAAATTCAAGATTCAATGTTGCTGTGCGGGTTTGCGCGGACGCTGCGGAGAACATTCCGCACAGTAACAAGAAGACCGGCAAGCTCGTTACTTTCATTGCTGATATCCTCCACGATTGGCATGGGAGCTACAGACCCAGGCCGCCGTCCACACCTAGAATTTGACCTGTAATAAAGTGAGGCCCCGTGGCGAAAAACAGCACGGCATCCGCCACTTCTTCCGGCCTGCCGTTGCGCCGCATCGGCGTCCGTTCAGCGAAGTGTTCGTAGCCGGACTGCTGCACTTCTCCATTGACGATCATGCCGGGCGCGACACAGTTGACGCTGATCTCCGGAGCGAAGGCCTTCGACATGGTTTGCGTCAACATGTGCAGCGCGGCCTTTGAGGTGCAGTAGTGGGCGTGCGTTGCCCAGGGATGAGACCCTCCCAGTGAGCCAATATTGATGATGCGGCCCCGGACGGCCTTGAGGTGTGGATGGGCAGCCTGGGCCATCAGAAAAGCTCCGCGCGTATTGGTCTCAAACATCGCGTCCCACTCTTCGATAGGGATCGATTCAAGGGGCGCGGTCGCAAACATGCCCGCATTATTGATCAGTACATCGAGACGCCCAAATTCTTCCACCACTCCGGCGACGGCGGTCCGCACGGAAGCGGGATCGCGCACATCGCAGAGCAGCGCCAGAGAACGCCGGCCAAATTCACCCAAATCCAGCAGCGTCTGCTGGGCAGCTTTATCAGATTCGCGGTAGGTAATGGCGACATCCGCACCGGCGCGGGCGCAGGCCTGCGCCAGAACTTTGCCAATTTTTTTTGCCGCACCGGTCACCAGTACGACTTTCCCACTCAATGGATGCATAACTTGCCCAGCCGTGAATTCGAAAAGCTGATCCGCTACTCAAGACGCGATCAGTGCTCGTCCGATTTTTTCTTCTCAGGAGCGACCAGCAGCGGGCTGTCCGCCGGAGCGGCGGCGCCCATCTGGGTCTGCGGAGTATTCGTCTGCAGATCGGATTTAGCCGAATGCGAACCTTTCTCGTAGGTCGAGTATTGCTGGTTCGGTGGCAGCAGCCGGATGGTAAACGCGTTGATGCTCTCTGCGACATCGTATTCTTTCCCGAAGGTGCGATATCCCGGCGCGATCACCTGCACCAGTACCTTCGACCCTATGGGAACGATATTCAGCGTCGCGATGCCGTTTTCATTGGTCTTCAATTCCATGTTGCCGTCGTCCTTGCCATCTTCAGATTTGGGATGGAAAACAACGGCCGCATTGTGTACCGGCTTATCGTCCGAGGCCCGCAATACGGTGACGGCAACCTGCCCCATGGGCGGCGGCGGCTGATACTTGCGTCCATGCCGATCGGTTGCGTGGGCCGCGGGATGGAAAGCAAAGACAGACATGAGCAGAAAAAGAGCCGTCGTGAAGGATGGAATCGTCCGGAATGGTATCAACTTACGCATAGGCCGATTTTAACTCTTCCAGGATATGTGGCAACGAGGTGAGGAAATCCAGCGTTGTCCGAAGCAGAAAAGCCGTCCCAAGAGCGAGAACCGGTGAAACCCCTACAAATACTTGATTTCTAATGGAGATATTGGCGCGAAGAAAATCTTAGTCATTTATACTAATATTTATGCGGACATGCTTGACACAGCTTCATCCAACAGCATAATCTAGCAGTCGGACACAGTGAGTGCTAAGGCGCTCTCCGTTGGTCGGATGCTGCCGTCCCCCGCAAAGTACTCTGCAACAGCTGAAACGCAATCGCAACGAAATAAGGAGAAATGCAATTATGGCAAGTGCAAAAAACGCTGCAGCCTCGTCGTTGACACCGCTGCATGATCGCGTCGTCGTCCGCCGCATTGAAGAGGGCGAAACCATCCGTGGCGGCATCATCATCCCTGACTCCGCCAAGGAAAAGCCGCAGGAGGGCGAAATTATCGCCGTCGGCAAAGGCAAGTCGAATGATGAAGGCAAGGTATTTCCGCTGGATGTGAAGGCCGGCGATCACGTTCTGTTCGGCAAGTATTCCGGCACGGAAATCAAGATTGACGGCGAAGATTTCCTGATCATGCGGGAAGAAGAGATTCTCGGAATTCTGCATAAAAAGTAAGCGGCCCGCTTTGGCCGCATTTTCTGCGCAATTTTCAGGCTGAACGCGCACAATTACTCAACTAAATTTGAGCATTCGTGAAATAGGAGAAACAGAAAATTATGGCGAAACAAATTTTGCATGGTGAAGATTCGCGGCAGGCGATTCTGCGCGGCGTCAATACGCTGGCGGACGCCGTGAAGGTGACCCTGGGACCCAAGGGCCGCAACGTTGTCATTGAAAAGAAGTTCGGTTCTCCGACCATCACCAAGGATGGCGTGACCGTGGCCAAGGAAATCGAGTTGACCAACTCGCTCGAAAACATGGGCGCGCAGATGGTGAAGGAAGTTGCCTCGAAGACCTCCGACGTTGCCGGTGATGGCACCACCACCGCGACCGTTCTGGCCCAGGCCATCTACCGCGAAGGCGTGAAGACAGTTGCCGCGGGCGCGAACCCGATGGCGCTGAAGCGCGGCATCGACAAGGCGGTCGAGAAGATCGTCGGCAAGCGCGACAAGGAAGGCGTATTTGAGCACACCGGCGCGCTGGGCAAGTTTTCAAAGCCCGTCTCCGGCGACATGATCGCCCAGGTGGGAACGATTTCCGCCAATGGCGATCAGGAAATCGGCAAGATCATCGCGCAGGCGATGGAGAAGGTTGGCAAGGATGGCGTCATCACCGTCGAAGAATCGAAGACGATGCAGACGCATCTTGAGACCGTGGACGGCATGCAGTTCGATCGCGGCTATCTGAGCCCCTATTTCGTCACCGATCCGGATCGCATGGAAGCGGCGCTCGAAGACGCCTACATCCTGATCCACGAAAAGAAGATCAGCACCATGAAGGACCTGCTTCCCCTTTTGGAGCAGGTGGCCCGCAATGCCAAGCCGCTGGTCATCATCGCAGAAGATGTCGATGGCGAAGCGCTGGCGACACTGGTCGTCAACAAGCTGCGTGGCACGTTGAACGTGGCTGCCGTGAAAGCTCCTGGCTTCGGCGATCGTCGCAAGGCGATGCTCGAAGATATTGCCAAGCTGACCGGCGGACGAGCGATTACCGAAGAGCTGGGCATCAAGCTGGAGAGCGTAAAGCTTGAAGACCTGGGCCGCGCTAAGCGCGTGACCATCGACAAGGACAACACCACCATCATCGATGGAGCGGGCAAGGCTGAGGACATTCAAGGCCGGGTGAAGGAAATCCGCAACCAGATCGACAAAACCACCAGCGACTACGACCGCGAGAAGCTGCAAGAGCGGTTGGCCAAGCTGGTCGGCGGCGTTGCCGTCATCAAGGTCGGTGCAGCTACCGAAACCGAGATGAAGGAAAAGAAAGCGCGTGTCGAAGATGCGATGCACGCAACCCGTGCTGCAGTCGAGGAAGGCATTGTCCCCGGCGGTGGCGTGGCTCTGATTCGCAGTGCGAAGGAAGTTGAGGATCTGATCAAGACCCTCGAAGGCGACGAGAAGATCGGCGCGCAAATCATTCGTCGCGCCATTGAAGAGCCGCTGCGTCTGATCGTCGGCAATGCCGGCGAAGAGGGTGCCGTGGTTATCGGCAAGGTTCTCGACAGCAAGGATGCCCATTACGGTTACAACGCCGCCACCGGCCACTACGAAGACCTGGTGAAGGCTGGGGTCATCGACCCGACTAAGGTGACCCGCACGGCGCTGCAGAACGCAGCTTCGATCGCAGGCCTGATGCTGACGACCGAAGCCATGGTCGCCGACATTCCGGAGAAGAAAGAAGCTCCGGCGCCCGGCGGTCACGGCGGCGGTATGGAAGGCATGTACTGACCTACGCGGTCGGCGAACGGCGGCTTCGCCGCAAAAACAAGAAAGCCCCGCACCATGCGGGGCTTTTGCTTTGTCTAAACGAAAATGTTCCACGTGGAACAAGAAAACACGCGAAGGGCCAAACGCACTTATAGGGCCACTCCTTTGTTATCAGAGGCAAAGACGTGGCGTAATTTCTCGAAATTTATGAATGAGAAATCGTATCCGCCGCGGCTAGTGGGAACTGAGAACCTGGCCGGAGTCGATGACGGAGCCTAGTTTCTTTGGTCCGTCTCCGTTTGCGCAGCCAACGGTTCATTGGCTCGGAATACCCCCGGGCCACAATCTCTCCGAGAAGTCCTGCTATCAAAATGACGACAAGAAATAACACAGGAACGGTCCACATCGGTCTAGCGTCCACGACATAGAAACGAAATACAGCAATGACGATGAACATATGCGTCAAATAAACTTCGTAGCTGCGCTGGCCCAACAGCAGCAGAGGTCGCAGAGGTTTCGGAGCCTGCCATTGCGCCTGCGCGACCATGGCGATGACGAAGCAAGTTCCAACAGCCAGGATCGTCATATCCAGACCATTTCTTCCCAGTCCCCATTGGTTAGCGCGGATTGAGAATGCCAGAATGAATCCAAGAAGTGCTATGCCAGAACCGCCAATTGCCCACAGTTGCGGACGCGACAGGCGATGTCTAGCGAGGAGCAATGCCGTGAGACAGCCAAGCGCAATTGCATCCATTCCTCCTAAATAGGAACATTCCCTCCACACCGGATTGTGATTGAAGGCGTGCGATCGAGCGAAGGGGCCGAGCACGACGAAGACGAGCAATGGAACCAGAAGAAATCTGCCACGACGAAAGAGGCGACACGCAAGGGGAAAAAACAGATAAAACATCTCTTCCACAGAAAGGGACCACAGAATGTCCCAGCTTCCGGGCAGATAGCCGCTTCGAGCTTCCAGTAGATTGATGTGGAACGTCAAGGCAGCAAAAAGAGCGCGTCCTAGTCCGCCCGTCTTCTGAGACACGACAAAATCCCTGACGTGTGCGAAGTGTAGCCCGCTTAACACCGCCAGCAGAAGAAGCATCAATGGCGCGATGCGGGCAAAGCGCAATTTGTAAAAATCCCGAACGCTCACATGAGAAAGTGCACCCCATCGCCGGAGCGTCGTCGATGTAATGAGAAACCCGGAGATAGCGAAGAATATCTGTACGCCGAACTGACCATTCCATACCAGCGAATGCACAAGCTGAGGCGGCAAGCCCCGTGTATACGGGATCCCGGCGCCGAGGAGGCGCATATTGACGTGATTCATTAGGACGAAGAAGATGGCGAGGCTGCGGAGAAGATCTACGCCGTCAAGTCTGGCCCAACTGCGTTTGGGATTTTGCGAGTTGGTTGCGGGCACGCCTAATTGTGCATGAAGTATTGGGCAAAATGTCTAAATTTGAAAATTTCTGAAGATGTCGCATCGGAGCAAAGGGAGTGCTTTTGCAACTTATCTCTATGCCGAGCATCTTTATGTGGAGAGGATTTATGAAGCAGACTCATAAGAACGAGACGAAGGCGCCCTTGAGGGGTGTTCGCCTCTGGCTGCTGTTGTGGAAGGCCTCTAAATCCTTGGAAACACAGGCGCGGCGCAGCGTGCAGGAGATTGGCCTGGGTTTGAGCGATTTCGGAGTGCTGGAGGCCCTGCTCCACAAGGGGCCGTTGCCGGTGAATGCGCTGCGGGAAAAGGTGCTGCTGAGCAGCGGCTCCATGACGGCGGCGGTGGACCGGCTGGAACGAAATGGCCTGGTCGAGCGCGTATCGACGCCGGCGGATCGCCGTGCGCGCATCGTTCATCTGACAGAGAAAGGGCGGAATCTTATCGAAAAGTCATTCAAGAAGCACACTCGCGACATGGAACGTGCGTTCTCGGTTCTGAACGGAACCCAACGCGAATATTTCGCAGCGCTCCTGCGCAAAGTTGGACGCGGTCCGGAAAGCCCTCTGGCAAACGGTAGCCCGGCTGCGACGAAGAAAGAAAGGAGTTGAATATGTCAGAACAGAAAAAAGTAGAGGGAGTTTACGGAGCCGCGGGGTCTCATTGGGTAGGGGACGGTTTTCCCGTCCGTACAATGTTTCCGTCGCGCGAGGTGGAGGATTTGAGTCCATTTTTGATGTTGGATTACGCGGGCCCGGCGCATTTCAAGCCCTCCAATCGCCCGCGCGGGGTCGAGCAGCATCCGCACAAAGGATTTGAAACAGTGACGATTGCATATCAAGGGAGCGTCGATCACCGGGACTCCGGAGGCAATGCGGGCACCATCCATCCCGGCGATGTGCAGTGGATGACGGCGGCTTCCGGGATCGTGCATGAAGAGATGCACGGCAAACAGTTCACCGCCGAGGGTGGGACCTTTGAAGTGGTGCAGCTATGGGTCAACCTCCCGGCGGCCGCGAAAAAGTCGAAGCCCGGATATCAAGGCATCTCAAGCGCACAGATTCCTCGCGTGGAACTGGGAACCGGAGCCTATGGACGCGTCATTGCGGGAGAGCTGAACGGCGTGAAAGGCCCGGCAAAGACGTTCACTCCGGTCAATGTCTTCGATGTGCGGATGGAGGCGGGAGGACGCGGCGAACTGAAGCTGCCAGCCGGACAGAACTCCGCCATTGTGTTGTTGCGGGGCGATGTCGTGCTGAATGGATCGTCGCCGTTGAAGGGAGAGGCTCAGATTGCGCGATTCAGCGAATCGGGGGGAAGCGTGCTGCTCGAAGCCAAAGCGGAATCGCTGCTTCTGGTGCTGAGCGGTGAGCCAATCCATGAGCCGGTCGCAAGCTATGGCCCCTTTGTGATGAACACGGAGGCCGAGCTACAGCAGGCCTTTGACGACTACCGTGCCGGACGCATGGGACACGTCGGGTAAGGGACTGCGGCGTCCAACAAATGGCACTTCGCTGAAAAGACAAAGCCTCGCAGCAACGCGGGGCTTTTATTTGTTCCAGCGCCGCTAATAGCGGATCACTATTTTTGAATCATATTGCTTGCAAATCCGCTCTAAAAATCCGTAAGGGAGACTTTTTATCGTGGAAATTGCGAATCAGGATCCGCTCCTTCGACCGATCGAGAATCCAAACGGCCTGATGATGAAGCTGGTCTATGCCATGAGCCGTCGGAAGTTCGGCAAAGTGCTTACGCCGTTGAAAGTGTTTACCGCCAGGATGCCGCTTGCGTTCGGCCAGTTCTATGGAAAGATTGGCGCGTTAGACAAGAAGCTGCAGCTGCCGCGAGAGACTGTGATGCTGATCCGGGAACAGGTGGCGCGCATCAACATTTGTCTTTTCTGCATCGATATCGGTCGATCGTTCACGATCAAAGCATCGATGAATCAAGCAAAATTCGACGCGCTGGAGCAATACAGGACGAGTCCTCTTTTTACCGATGCGGAACGGGCGGCGCTGGATTATGTGACAGAGCTGACACGCGATAAAAAAGTTGACCCGAATACGTTCGCTCGCATGTCCGCCTACTATTCGGAGCGCGCGATCTGCGAGATCGTCTGGCTGGTCGCCAGCGAGCATTTTTATAACATCTCCAATATCGGCATGAACATCCATTCAGATATGCTGTGCGACATCAGTAAAAGAAGTAAAAACACGAATTGAAGAATTCGGATTGCAATTGCTGCCGGCTGCTAATCTAACCCCATGCCCCTGGTTGACGTTGCGAAGCTGGTCAAAAGCTATCCCGCACGCGGCGGCGGTGCGCCCAAGCGGGTGGTGGACGAAGTCAGTTTTTGCATTGAGCGGGGACAAACGCTCGGAGTCGTGGGAGAGTCCGGATCGGGCAAGAGCACGATTGCGCGGCTGCTGCTGCGGCTGATCGAGCCTGATTCTGGAACGATCTATCTGGATGGCCGCGATTTGCTGGCCAGCCGCGGCCGCGAGTTGAGGCAGATTCGGCGACGGATGCAGATTGTCTTCCAGGACCCATACGCTGCACTGAATCCGCGCATGCGCGTTGAGGAAATTGTCGGCGAGCCGCTGGCGGTCTATCGCGAAGTTTCACCCGCCGTGAACATCTCCGCACGGGATAATTCCAGAGCAAAAATATTAGAAGCATTGCGCATGGTGGGCCTGGATGAGTCGGCGCTGCTCCGCTACCCGCATGAATTTTCCGGAGGGCAGCGGCAGCGCATCAACCTGGCGCGGGCATTGATCCTGCGGCCGGAGCTGGTGGTGCTCGATGAGCCGACCTCGGCGCTCGATGTCAGCGTGTCGGCACAGATCACGCATTTGTTGCGCGAACTACAACGGGAACTGCATTTAACGTATCTGTTTATCACGCATTCGATGCCGCTGGCGCGTTACATGGCGGACGAGATTCTGGTGATGCATCGCGGGAGAGTGGTGGAACAGGGCGGCTGGCAGCAGATCTGCGAACATCCGCGTTCGGAATACACACAAGCGCTGCTGGCGGCGACGCCGGAGCTGCCGGCATAGGCCCTGATCGCCCATATAAGACTCCTTCGCGTTGGCTGTGTGAATAGCGCGTGAAACCTTATCCCTGAGTGACGGATCGCGACCCAATCTGTGATATTTTGAAGCGGGTGGCAACGCGCCACTCAACCAACCGGAGGAACCAAACATTGGGCAAAAGCATGGTCCCGAAGCGCTTGTTTTTTACTAAGGGCGTCGGGAAGCATAAAGAACGTCTCACGTCATTCGAGCTGGCTCTTCGCGATGCCGGAATCGCCGCACAGAATCTGGTGCGCGTCTCGTCGATCTTTCCCCCGCAGGCAAAACTGGTTCCCCGCAAAGAAGGACTGAAGTATCTGCACCCCGGCGAAGTTGTCTTTGCCGTGGTGGCAGAAAATTCCTCGCGCGAACCGCACCGCCTGATCGCATCGAGCATCGGTGTGGCGATTCCCGCGGACCGAAACAGCTATGGATATCTGAGCGAGCATCACAGCTTTGGCGAAACCGAAGACCAGGCCGGGGACTATGCCGAAGAGCTCGCCGCCGAAATGCTGGCGACGACTTTGAATGTCGACTTCGATCCGGATAAAAGCTGGGACGAGAAGAAAGAGATTTATCGGATTTCGAACAAGATTGTCCGCACGGCGAACGTGACGCAGTCCGCCGTAGGAGATAAGCGCGGGTTGTGGACCACGACGATTGCCGCGGCGATTTTGATTTTTGAATAGCGCGGGAGGGCACGGTGGGCACGTTCTGCCGTGCTACTCTGAAAGTGGTCATCGATTCTGACCATTTCTTATGAAAACCAAGTCCGCAGCGCCGATTCCCGCGACCGAGTTCAAAGCGAAGTGTCTGGCTATTCTTGACACGGTGCAGCGCAAACGGACCACGGTCATCATCTCCAAGCATGGCAAACCAGTTGCGAAGCTGGTGCCGATGGACTCCGATCCCGTGCCTTCGCTCTACGGCTCGATGAAAGGAACGGGCCGGGAAATTGGCGATATTGTGTCGCCTATTGAAGACGAGTGGGATGCAGTCCTAGATGAATAATCGCGGCGTGCTGCTGGATACACATATATGGATACGGCTGCAGATGTTGTCCCGCCCGCTGTCATCGGAGGCGCTCGATGCGATCGAGAAAGCTGCTGCATCCCGGATTGTGTATGTTCCGGCAATTTCCGTCTGGGAGCTTGCCCTGCTGACTACTCGAAAGCGCCTGGAAATCAATATTCCGCTTCGGCTATGGGTTTCCGAAGCACTCGACAAACCGGGGATTAACATGCTTCCACTGACAACCGAGATTGCGATTGAATCGGTGACATTGCCTGAGCCTATGCACAAAGACCCGGTAGATCGAATGATTGTTGCTTCTGCCCGAGTCGAGCGGCTGACGCTAATTACCTGCGATAAACCAATCCTCAAATTTGCAAAGCTCATTGGCCTGGATTGTATTCAAGGATGAAAACCTCGAAAAATAATTTCCGCGTTGCGCTGATACAGATGTCGTGTTCGCCGGACCCCGAAGCGAATCTCGATAAAGCCGCCGATCGGGTGCGGGAAGCGGCCCGCGGCGGCGCGCAGATTGTCTGCCTGCCGGAGCTTTTTCGCGCACAATATTTTTGCCAACGTGAAGACCATGCCCTATTTGATCTGGCAGAATCTATTCCCGGGCCTTCAACGGAGCGGTTGACGCGGGTAGCGCGAGAAGAAAAAGTTGCCATCGTCGCTTCCCTGTTTGAGCGGCGAGCGGCGGGCATCTACCACAACACCGCGGCCGTGATTGAAAACGATGGCTCGCTGGCGGGGCTGTATCGCAAGATGCACATTCCCGACGATCCACTTTATTACGAAAAATTTTATTTCACGCCGGGCGACCTTGGGTTCCGCAATTTCCCGCTGCAGGCAGGAAATGCCGGCGTGCTGGTTTGCTGGGATCAATGGTATCCCGAGGGCGCGCGTATTACTGCTCTCAAAGGCGCGGAGGTGTTGTTTTATCCGACGGCGATTGGCTGGCACCCGGCGGAAAAAGCCGAGTATGGTGAAGCGCAGTATTCCGCATGGCAGACGATTCAGCGCGCACATGCCATTGCCAACGGAGTGTTTGTCGCGGCGGTGAATCGAGTCGGGCATGAGCAGGGCGATGTGCGCGGCAACCGGGTTGAAGGTCCGGGCCTCGAGTTCTGGGGCGGGTCGTTTCTGGCCGATCCATTTGGGCGAGTGATCGCACAGGCGGCCCACGATCGCGAAGAAATTCTGATTGGCGAAGTCGATCTGAAACTGATAGAAGATACGCGGCGCAATTGGCCCTTCCTGCGCGATCGCCGCATCGACACGTACTCGCCCATCATGCAGCGCTTTTTGGACGAGACATCGTCGTGAGCGCCCTGATCAATACACACAACACAACGCCGCGGGAACTCGGCCTGCATATGCCCGCCGAGTGGGAACGGCATGCCGCCACCTGGATCGCGTGGCCGCACAATCCTCACGACTGGCCGGGAAAGTTTCAACCAATTCCCTGGGTATACGGCGAAATCGTGCGGCACCTTACACGGGTGGAAGATGTGTATGTCCTGGTAAACGACGCGGCGGAAGAAAAGCGGGCACGCAACCTTTTGCATCGTTGCGGAGTTGACCTGGCGCGGATTCACTTTCACCACTGGCGTACCGACCGGGTATGGCTGCGCGATTCCGGGCCGATTTTTTTGAAACCTGCGGAGGGAAGCGGCCATGCGCCGACACTTGCGCTGACAGATTGGAAATTCAACGCCTGGGCGAAATATGACAACTGGGAGCACGATGATCAGATCCCGAGGCGCGTTGCAGATCTCCAATCGCTCCCGGCATGGATGCCGGCGATTGCGGACGCGAACGGCCATCGCCATCGCGTCGTTTTAGAAGGCGGCAGCATCGACGTGAATGGCACCGGGGTATTGCTTACCACAGAAGAATGTCTGCTGAGCGAAGTGCAACAGCGCAATCCGGGAATTTCGCGCGGGCAGTTGGAGCAGTGCTTCCGCGACTATCTCGGCATCGAACAGGTGTTGTGGCTGAACCGTGGCATCGCAGGCGATGACACACACGGCCATGTTGATGATATTGCCCGATTCGTGGATCCGCAGACGATTGTGGCTGCATCGGAACCTAACCGCGGCGACGAAAACTTCGAGCCTCTAGAGGAAAATCTGGATCGGCTGCGAACCGCGCGAACGCTGGACGGCAAGCCCTATCGGATTGTAGAGCTGCCGCTTCCCTCCCCCGTGGTATTTGAACGTCAGCGACTGCCCGCCAGCTACGCAAACTTCTATATCGCCAACGGCCTGGTTCTGGTTCCAACATTCAACGATCCCAACGACCGCGTCGCGTTAAATATCCTGGCCGATCTTTTTCCCGGGCGCTCGGTCCTTGGTATCCACAGCGGAGATTTCATTTGGGGCCTGGGCGCCATGCACTGCATGACGCAACAGCAGCCCGCCGTCTAGAGCAAAAGAACAGATACTGCGATGTGGTGAGTTGAGATTATGTGCAGCCGTTCTTTGGTGGAACGGCTGCGTCGAGAGCAACTTTATCGCCTTACACTTTCTGTGCTTCTGCTCTAAATCAGCGCGCTGCGACCCGACCGCGCATACCGTTGCGAATAGGAAAACCGGAAGTTCGTTGCATGACGGCTGCCGAGACGACGGGCCGCTTTGAGTTTGTTGGAGCCTTCAATTCCGCCAATTTTCTTTGGGAAACCAACCGGGCGCGCAGGTTGGTCACGGCGGCGACCCGAATCTGCGAAACGCGGGATTCGACCAGGCCAAGCACAACCCCAATCTCCTTCAACGTCATCTCCTCAACGTAATACAGCGCGAGCACACGGGCCTCTCTCTCGGGCAACGTCTCAATGGCTTCGACTAAGTGGGTGGCCATCTCCCGCTTCATGCATTGAAAGAAAGGATCTTCTTCCGGCGGCGTGGGTAGATACGCAAGCTCTTCTTCGGCGGAGTCTTCGTTGCGGGTTTCGTGCAGGCTGCCCACTTCCAGATTCTTCAATTCGCACACAAGTTCCTGATAGCCGCCGAGAGTCATGCCCAGTTCGGCAGCAACTTCATTCTCAGAAGGTTTGCGGCTCAGTTGCCGGGTAAGCTTCTGCATCGCCTCTTCAATCGCTCGCCCCTTGCGGCGTAGTTCGCGGGAGCCCCAGTCGAGACTCCTTAAACTGTCGAGAATCGCTCCTCGGATGCGAAATTGCGCATAGCTTCGAAACTGGACATTTTTTCCGTTGTCGAACTTGTTGTAGGCATCGATCAGGCCGACGATCCCGGCGCTAACCAGGTCTTCGAGCTCCACATGCTGCGGAAGCCGGTCGTGAATCCGACGCGCCACGAAGCGGACCAGCGGCAGATTTTCGAGGAGTACCTGCTCCCGAACGGCGGTGGCATTCGCCACCGGTGAAGTTTCGAGGAGCGATGGCGCGGCAGTGACTGTCTGTTGTGCTGGTGGCTGGGTGGAGTGGTCGTGAAACCAAGAGAACGTCGGCAGAATGGCAGCCAATACATCTGGCTGAGGGGTGGCAATGGGGGTTGCCATAATTTTTACCTCTTTCGAATTTCGGGCAGATCGTCTTTTTGGGAATCGGCCCGAACCACCGGTTTTTCCGGCGGCAGAATCTACATTCGCGCGAGAGGAAGGACTAAATCAACGAAAGAAGAACCAACGGAACCTCCGACAAAGTCGTTTTGGGACAACCGGGTGGACGATTCCAATTCGGGATTGAGATGGAAATGAGGCTTGAAATTTATCCATTGCAACTTCGCTTTTCATTCGCTACACTGAATGCGCGATGGCGATTACTCGGCGACAAAAAGAGGTTCTCGATTTTATTCGGAACTTTGTAGAGCGCTGCGGCTACTCTCCTTCCTTTGAAGAGATTGCGCACGGTCTCGATCTAAGTTCCCTGGCGACGGTCCACAAACATATTTCGAACCTGGAGCGGAAGGGGCTGCTGCAACGCGCGCATAACCGCAGCCGCTCCATCGATCTGGTGCCGGAGCGGAAGAAGTCCGCTATCCAGGAAATTCCCATGCTGGGACGTATCGCTGCCGGCCGTCCGGTGGAAGGCATCGAAACGCATGAAAGCCTGTCGCTGAATGACATTGTCGACAACAAGGCGGTTTTCGCACTGGAAGTGCGGGGAGAGTCCATGCGAGACGATCACATCATGCACGGCGATTATGTGCTGGTCGAAAAAGCGCAGACCGCCCGGCAGGGTGAAATTGTCGTGGCATTGGTGGATGGATCAGACACTACGCTGAAGCGGTATTACCTGGAGGGTTCCGTCGTGCGCCTGCAACCGGCGAATGCGGAGATGGAGCCGATTTATGTTCCCGCTGCGCGGGTCGCGATCCAGGGGCGTGTGCTGGCGATTGTGCGCAAGTTCGCCTGACGTCTAATCCGGATGGCCGTTGAGTTTCGGGCGCTCGTCATCTTCTGTAGAGGAAGGATTGGCAGGAGCAGGGCTTGCACCGACCCGATGCAGAGTTGGCTCGTTGGGATTTTTTTCATTCTTGACGGCACGGCGATTTTCGAGCCGTGTCAGGCGATCCTGGACCGCATGGAATTCTGAAGTATCGATCACATATTCTGGTCGCGGCGGCAGGATAGTCGCGATTTCCTTCTGCGTTTTCTCCACTCGTTCCGGTGTTTGCGGATGGGTGTCAAAGGCCTTCGCAATGAGCCGGGGTTTCGTCTTCTGCAAAGATTCAACCTTTTCGAAGAAAACCGTCAGCTGCCGCGGATCGTATCCGGCCTTGTAGAGATATTCCACTCCCAGCCAATCGGCCTGCTCCTCAAACTTGCGCTGAAATTGCAGAAACGAAACCGGGATAGCAACGGTGGATGCCTCATATATTCCATAGCCGGCGAGGCTGTAGCCGGTCATCATCACCACCGGAACCATACCGAGGTCGGCATAGTGCATGCGGGTCATTTCGCGGGCTTGATGATGCGCGGCCACATGAGCAATCTCATGGGCCATCACTCCAGCGAACTGGGCTTCGTTGTCGGCGGCCAGGATGAGGCCGGAGTTGACAAAGAAGTATCCGCCCGGCAGGGCGAAGGCGTTGATCTGGTCCGTATCGACCACCTTGATAGTGAACGGCACCTTGGCGTCAGAATTTTTTACGATGTTCTGGCCAAGCCGGTTGACGTACTCGTCGACGACCGGGTCGTGGACGATCTTCGCGGTCTTTAAAACCTGCTGGGCGATCTGGCTGCCCCATTCCGTCTCCGTATGGGAGGAATACCAATTCCCCAGCCCGCGTTCGCCGATCTTCCGGCGGCCGATGGCATTCACGTCATTGATGCTGCCCGATTTGACGCCGGGCAGTGTTTCGCTGCCGGGACTGGAAGCGGTCTGGCTTTTTCCGGGAGCCAGGGCCAGCGCAAAAAAAAGGAGCGCAAACGAAGTGGAGCGAAGAATTCCGAGGCTTCTGCAATAAGCTCCGGGTCCTTCGCTCCGCTCAGGATGAAAAATCATGTTTGCTGCAATTCTGAAACTGGCTAGTCGTAATACTCCAGGCCAAGATGGGTAATCAGGTCTTCTCCGGCGATATGGCGCAAGGTATTTTTCAGCTTCATCGATTGGATGAAGAGGTCGTGCTCCGGGTAGAGACCTTCGGGCGTCATCGGCGATTTGAAGAAGAAGCTCAACCACTCCTGAATGCCGATGCCGCGCAGTTCTTCGGAGCGCTTGGCAAGATCCATCAGCAAGACCAGATCGAGCGCGATGGGTGCGGCGAGGATGGAGTCGCGGCAGAGAAAATCGACCTTGATCTGCATCGGATAGCCAAGCCAGCCGAAGATGTCGATGTTATCCCAACCTTCTTTATTATCACCGCGTGGCGGGTAATAGTTAATGCGAACCTTGTGATAAATGTCGCCGTACAGTTCGGGGTACAGCTCCGGCTGCAAGATGTAATCCAGTACGCCGAGCTTCGACTCTTCCTTGGTCTTGAACGACTCCGGATCGTCGAGGACTTCCCCGTCGCGATTACCGAGAATGTTGGTCGAGTACCAGCCGCTGACGCCCAACATGCGCGCCTTGAACGCCGGTGCCAGGACGGTCTTGATCAGCGTCTGACCGGTCTTGAAGTCCTTGCCGCAGATGGGAGCATTGTTCTTCTTCGACAGCTCCTGCATCACGGGCAGATCGACAGTGAGGTTCGGCGCGCCATTGGCAAACGGCAGACCTTCGGACAGCGCGGCATACGCATATATCTGCGAGGGCGCGATGCCGGGATCGTTGGCTTCGAGGCCCTTCTCAAAGGCGGCGATCGATTGGTGAACCGCGGAGGGTTCCAGGAAGATTTCGGTCGAGCCACACCAGATCATGACCTGGCGATCAGTCTTTTTCTTGAACTCGCGGATGTCGGCGCGCACCTGGTCGGCGAGATCACGCTTATTCTTACCCTTTTTGACATTCGTTCCCTGCAGACGTTTCACATAAAACTGATCGAAGACGGCCGGCATGGGTTGAATGGATTCCAGATATGGGCGAATGGATTGGAGCAGGTCCTTATCGAGAACCTTGGCCGTGCTAGCGGCCTGAAACATGTTGTCGGCAAAGATATCCCAGCCAGTGAAAACAACATCGTTCAAATCCGCGATGGGGACAAAGTCCTTCATCAGCGGAGAGCGGCCCTCGGTACGTTTCCCCAGGCGAACGGTTCCCATTTGGGTGACCGATCCGATGGGCTTGGCGAGGCCCTTGCGGACCGCCTCAACTCCGGCGATCAGCGTTGTTGCAACAGCGCCCAATCCGACAACCATTACACCTAATTTGCCCGTCGCGGGCTGAATTTTTGCTGTTCCAGCGGAGCTATTCGCGCTGGTTTCCCGATTTGCCATGCTTTCGTGGGCCATCCTTCAGAAGTGAATTTGCGTTGGTAAGTGGAGACACTTCAGTCTATCAGTGCTGTACGTTTTCTGAAACGAAGGTGCGGTTGCATCGTCGATTCGCCGGCGCACAAACAATGCCGTCAGAAAAATCTGGTGGAGGTAAATCAAAAAAATCGGGCAAAATTCTTGACGCAAAATATACGACCGTTTTAGTCTTGTTTAACTACGATCAATTCAGTCGCATATCTTGCAGCTCGGAGGCACCTCGTTTTGCGCGTCATCACTCGCTTCATCCAGCGTTTTCCTCTATGGAGCGCTTGCCTGGTTCTTCTGCCTGGTTTCCTTTTTCAATTCGCCCCGATTGCATTGGCCCAGCAGGAGCCGCCCTATTTCGTCACCTATTCGTCGGTGCTGGAAGAGCCTGGCAATCTCGAAATTGAAAACCAGAACATCGCCGCCGCGCCCAAAGATGCGAATGCTTTTTTTGCGCCTACGGTGGAGTTCGAATACGGCGCCACTGCCTGGTGGACAACAGAGTTCTATCTGCAGGGACAGGCAACTCAGAACGACTCCGCTGTGTTTACCGGCTTTCGGTTTGAGAACCGATTTCGTCCGCTGCCGCGCGAATACTGGATCAATCCTGTGCTTTATGTGGAATACGAAAACGTGAACGGTGCAGATAAAAGCTTCCTGGAGATTACCGGCAATGACACCATCGCCGGGGTGCAAACGCCCAATGCGATCGCACGAAAAGAGGTGGTGCGCACCATGGAGGAAAAATTGATCCTGTCCAGCAACGTGAAGGGCTGGGATATCTCTGAAAACTTCATTGGCGAAAAAGCGGTGAACAAAAGTAATCCTTGGGAATTCGGGTATGCGCTGGCGGCGGCCCGTCCGCTGGCGCTGGTCGGGGGCAGCAAGGCTTGCACTTTCTGCCGACAGAACATTGCGGTTGGAGCGGAAATGTTCGGCGGTCTGGGAACTCGTTACACCTTCGGGCTGAAGCAGACGCAACATTATGCGGGACCGACGATTGCGCTGAATACGCCGAGCGGCTGGACATTGAAGTTTTCACCCGAATTTGGATTGAATGACAACGCCGCTGGCGTCTTGTGGCGCTTCGGTGCGTCGTATGAGATCCAGCAATTCCGCGATTGGTTTCGGAGGAAGAAATGAAGGCCAGATTTTTGGTTTTTTCTGCGCTGATGGTGTCCTCGCTGCTGTGCTTCGCAACCGCGAATGGATCATGGTTGAAAAAAGTTCCGGAAGCGGACCGGGCACGTGTCAATCCCTATGCCGGAAACGTTGAGGCGGCCAGGGCGGGAGCGAATCTGTTCCACAACAACTGCGCCAAATGCCACGGAGAAAATGCGGAGGGGAAAGGATCGCGACCCAGCCTGAAAAGCGAACGCATCAAAAACGCAACGGACGGCGAGATTGCGTGGCTGTTGAAGAACGGTGAGGTCTACAAGGGAATGCCCACTTGGGCCGGCCTGCCGGAACAGGAACGCTGGCAGATCATTACTTATCTCCGCAGTCGGAATCCGTAGCCCGCGGCGGGGCGACCATGGTATCGCATTTTCGCGATCTCCAACGCTGCGCTTGCGGCCAGTTCCGATGAAAATTTGATCAACACGGATGAAGCTAATTTGATGCAGGAGTAAGGTCGAGACAGAGGCTTTGCGTACGATCCATGCGCATACTGGTCATCAACAGCGGATCTTCCTCGATCAAGTTCTCGGTGTTCGATTCAGGTCCTGCGGGAAGCGCTTCCGAACCGCACCTGCTGCTGGATGGCGAGTTGAGTGGAATCGGCGGCCCAAACGCCAGCCTCAAGCTACGTGGGAGCGATATCGCCGACCCGGCCGCTCAAAAATCCAAAGTCCAAATCAGAACGCCGGTCGAAGCGCTGGCGCTGGTTCTGAATGCTGTCACCCAATCGCAAACGCCTTCGATTGACGCTGTCGGCTATCGCGTCGTCCATCCAGGAGCAAAGCTGGACCGACACCAGCGGATCACCCCTGAGGTGGTCGCGGACATGGAAGCAGCGGCAATCTTCGCTCCGTTACACGATCCAGCGGTAATCACAATCATCCGCGAAGGAATGGCGCGATTTCCCGGCATCGCGCATTATGCGTGCTTCGACACGGTATTTCATCAGACCATGCCGCAGGAGGCGTCGACGTATCCAATCCCTCGTGAGTATCGGGAGCAAGGCGCACGCCGCTACGGATTTCACGGGCTGAGCTGTGAGTCGATTGTCCGTCAACTGCGTACCGAAGCGATCGAGTTCCCGAAGCACCTGGTGATTGCACATCTCGGGAGCGGATGCAGCGTGACGGCGTTGATCGATGGCCGTTCCGTGGATACAAGCATGGGGCTGACGCCAACCGGCGGGATCGTCATGGGAACCCGACCCGGCGATCTGGACCCGGGCCTGGTTCTATATTTTTTGCGCCAGCAAAAGGCTGAAGCCAAGGATGCAATCGCAGCCGTCGAGGCGATGTTGAACCATTCTTCTGGAATGGTTGCGTTGAGCGGCATGGAAAACGATATGAAGGCGGTGCGTGCGGCAGCCATCGCCGGCGATGTGCAGGCCCAACTGGCAGTAAAAGTATTCACGCGCAGCGTAACCAAGGCAATCGGCGGATTCTGCTGGCTGATGCGGGCCCTCGATGCGATTGTGTTTTCGGGCGGGATCGGAGAACACGATGCGGCCACGCGCGCCGAGATTCTCTCAAATCTGCAGTGCCTGGGAATCGCGATCGATGCTTCGTTAAATGAAGGATCCGGAAGTGGGATCCGGCGGATAAACGCATCTGACTCTGAGAAGGCTGTTTTCGTGGTTCCTGCCCAGGAAAATCTCATGATTGCTGTGCATGTGGACCAGATGGCTCGATCGGGAATCTAACTTCGGCGCCGGTTCAGACACGGCACTTGTACGAGGTGCGCAATGAACACTATTTCTTCTTCCTCCCGTTCGACAGTTCCGCAGATCGAAAACAGCCCGCTGACTGACGATGAATTACGGAGAATGGACGCATATTGGCGGGCCTGCAACTATCTCTGCGTCGGCATGTTGTATCTGCTCGAAAACCCGCTGCTGCGCGAGCCGCTGAAGATGGAGCACATCAAAAACAGATTGCTGGGACATTGGGGGTCCGATCCGGGGCAGACGTTCACCTGGGTCCATCTCAACCGGTTAATCAAAAAGTATGACCTGGACATGATTTATATTTCCGGGCCCGGCCATGGCGCGCCTGCGACGCTTTCGAACAGCTATCTGGAGGGAGTGTATTCGGAGATTTATCCGGAGATTAGCCAGGACATCGCCGGGATGCAAAAATTCTTCAAGCAGTTTTCGTTTCCCGGAGGAATCGGCAGCCATTGCACGCCGGAGACGCCCGGGTCGATCCACGAAGGGGGCGAGCTCGGATATAGCCTTTCGCATGGATTTGGCGCGGTGTTCGACAATCCGGACTTGATTGCGACCGTCGTGGTCGGCGATGGCGAGGCGGAAACGGGACCGATGGCGACATCCTGGCACTCGAATAAGTTTCTGAATCCGATCTACGACGGCGCTGTACTCCCGGTGCTGCACCTGAACGGTTATAAGATCGCGAACCCTACGATTTTGGCGCGGATTCCAGCGGAGGAGCTGGATAGCCTGTTCCGTGGATATGGCTGGAATCCCTATGTTGTCGAAGGAGACGATCCAGCTTTGATGCACCAGAAAATGGCCGGCGTCATGGAACACTGCATCCAGGAGATTCGCGCAATTCAGCAGAAAGCGAGGAACGCTGGCAAAGGCGTGCCGCCGGAGCGGCCGCGATGGCCCATGATCATCCTGCGCTCTCCAAAGGGGTGGACATGCCCGAAAGAATTGGATGGACACAAGCTGGAGGGGTCGTGGCGGTCGCACCAGATTCCGGTCCCCGATCTGGACAGCCATCCAGACCGCCTGCAAGTCGTCGAGACCTGGATGCGGAGTTACAAGCCGGAAGAGTTGTTCGACAACAACGGCACGCTGAACGCGGAGTTGAAAGAGATGGCGCCGCGTGGTTCGAGGCGCATTAGCGGCAATCCCCATGCGAATGGCGGCATGCTGAGAAAATCGCTCGATCTGCCGGATTTTCGCGCGTATGCGGTGCACGTGGAACAGCCCGGCCAGATCGAGGTTTCCTCCACCGATACGCTGGCCCATTTTCTGCGGGACGTGATACGGAAGAACATGTCGAACTTTCGGGTCTTTGGACCGGACGAGACTGCTTCGAACAAGCTGCAGGTGATCTACGAAGCCAGCAAGAAGACCTGGATGGCGCAGATGAAGCCGGAGGATGCCGACGGCGGCGAACTTTCAACCGACGGGCGGGTGATGGAGATGTTGAGCGAACACACGCTGGAAGGCTGGTTCGAGGGCTATGTGCTAACCGGGCGGCACGGATTTTTTTCGAGCTATGAGGCGTTCGTCCACATCATCGATTCGATGTTCAATCAACATGCAAAGTGGCTGGAAAAGAGCAAACTTGAACTACGCTGGAGGGTTTCGATATCGTCGATCAACCTGCTGATTACATCGCTGGTATGGCGGCAGGATCATAACGGTTTCACGCATCAGGACCCTGGTTTTCTGGATGTGGTGACGAACAAAAGTCCTGAGATAACGCGAATTTATTTACCCCCCGATGCGAATTGTCTGTTGAGCGTTGGAGACCACTGCCTGCGGAGTACGAATTATGTCAACGTAATCGTCGCGGACAAGGCGCTGCACTTGCAGTATCTGGACATGGATGCGGCGGTGAAGCATTGCACAAAAGGCATAGGAATATGGGATTGGGCCAGTAACGATACCGGCCAGGAGCCCGATGTAGTAATTGCCTGCGCGGGGGATATTCTGACTTTGGAAGCCTTGGCCGCGGTGTCGATTTTGCGCGAGCAATGCCCAACCCTGAAAATTCGCTTCATCAACGTGGTTGATCTGTTTCGTCTAATGCCGGATACGGACCACCCTCATGGGCTGTCGGAACGCGAGTTCGATAGCCTATTTACCACAAACAAACCAGTGATCTTCAACTTCCATGCTTATGCTTCTCTGATCCACAAGCTGACGTACCGCAGAACGAATCACGACAACTTCCATGTGCGCGGCTATAAGGAAAAGGGCAACATCAATACTCCCTTGGAGCTGGCAATATTGAATCAGGTGGACCGATTCAACATTGTGATCGATGTAATCGACCGCGTGCCTTCGCTGCTAACCACCGCGGCCCATACGAAGGAGTGGTTGAAGGAACAGATCATTGATTGCGTGAAGTATGCGCATGAGAACGGAATCGATCGTAAGGACATACGAGAGTGGAAGTGGCCCTACGCAGTGTCTCCTTCCTGATAAGTTGAACTACGGCAGATGAAGGCCCAAACTTTGTCCGGCGCGAAAGGCTTTCAACCGTTCGCGTTGAAAACGGATTTCACTGAATCTGCATCTCTAGTGGAATACGATAAATCTCATACAGGTGATCCCCATTTGATCAAGACTGTGAGCAAACAGGCCGGTAAGGACTCCATCGCCGCGAAACTGGAGGGCCGGAGCCGGGTGGTGATTGAAGCCGTCCATCCGGAGATTGACGGCGGCGAATATGCAATTCAACGCGTGGTTGGCGAAACCGTAGCGGTCGAAGCGGACATCTTTGCCGACGGCCACGATGTCGTGGTCGCGCGGCTTTTATATCGCGGCCCCGGCGAACGCAATTGGCGAGCGATTTCCATGACGCCAACGACCAATGATCGATGGCGCGGCGAGTTTATCGTTTCGCAGATTGGCGAATATCGCTATACGCTCGAAGGCTGGATCGATCCCTTCACGACCTGGCGCAATGCGATGAAGAAGCGTCTGGACGCCGGGCAGGAGGTGCATGTCGAACTGATGGCCGGCGGCATTCTTGCGAGCGCGGCGGCGAAGCGCGCCAAAGGCGGCGATGCAAAACGCCTGCAGGAATTTTCCGAAAAGCTGAGCGCGGTTCGCACCGCTGAGATGGACGCAAGCGATGCCTCTGCGGCGGCACTCGATACATCGCTCGAAGCATTGATGCAGAAATATCAGGAGCACGCGTACTGCACGCGCTACGCCAAGGAACTCGCCGTGAGCGTAGGGCGCGAGCGCGCTGGATTCTCCGCCTGGTATGAGATTTTTCCGCGTTCCTGTTCGCAGACGCCGGGAGCACATGGAACCTTCAAAGATGTCGAGGGATGGCTGCCGTATATTGCCTCGATGAACTTCGACGTGCTGTATTTTCCTCCGATCCATCCCATCGGGCACAGCTTCCGCAAGGGCAAGAACAATGCGGAAAAGGCTGAACCGGACGATGTCGGCAGCCCTTGGGCAATCGGATCGGAAGAGGGCGGCCACAAGGCCATCCACCCGCAACTCGGCACGCTCGAAGATTTTAAGTCGCTGATCGCGAAGGCAAAAGAACATGGTTTGGAGATCGCACTCGATCTGGCGTACCAATGCTCTCCGGACCATCCGTGGGTGCGCGAGCATCCGAGCTTTTTCCGCACACGACCGGACGGCACTATTCAATATGCAGAGAACCCGCCAAAAAAATATCAGGATATTTATCCTCTGGACTTCGAAACGGATGATTGGCGCGTTCTGTGGATGGAACTGAAGAGCGTCATCGATTACTGGATCGAGCAGGGCGTTCTGATCTTCCGTGTGGACAATCCGCACACGAAGTCGTTTCCTTTCTGGAAGTGGACAATTGCAGAAACCAAGGCGACGCATCCAGAGGTTATCTTCCTGGCCGAAGCCTTCACGCGGCCCAAGGTCATGTACCGGCTGGCGAAGCTGGGTTTTACTCAGTCCTATACCTACTTCACCTGGCGCAATACGAAGGAGGACATGACGACCTATCTGGAAGAGCTGACCGAGTCGGACGTGGTGGAATTCTTTCGTCCGAATTTCTGGCCGAATACTCCAGACATTCTCCATGAAGAGTTGCAGAAGGGCGGCCGTCCCGCATTCTTGAGCCGCTTCGTGCTAGCGGCGACCCTGGCCGCGAACTACGGCATCTACGGCCCCGCATTCGAGCTGTGCGAGAACAGGCCGGCAAAGCCGGGCAGCGAAGAATATCTCGATTCCGAAAAATATCAGCTGCGGCATTGGGATATCGAAGAGACGCAAAACCTGCAAACGACGATTGCCCGGATAAACGAAATTCGGCGAACGCATCCGGCGCTTCAGAGCAACCGCAGTCTTCGTTTCCATCCGACGGATCAGACATTTTTAATCTGCTACAGCAAGACAGACGCGGAGAAAAAAGATGCAATCCTGGTGGTGGTGAATATGCATCACGAGCAGGCGCAAACGGGATGGGTTGAGATCGATCTCAAAGCACTGGGCTTATTCCCTGATCAGCCGTTCGAGGTTCATGACTTGTTGACGGACAAGCGTTATACCTGGACCGGAGCGCGAAACTATATTCAGCTGGAAGCTGGCAGATCGCACATCTTTCATCTTCCATCCGCAACAGGAGCAACGATTTGAAGCAGCCGGGAAGCGCGAGCGATCCACTCTGGTATAAGGACGCCATTCTTTACGAGCTTCATGTGAAGGCGTTCGCCGACGCCAACAATGATGGCATCGGAGATTTCCAGGGGCTGCTGGGCAAGTTGGATTATCTGCAGGAGTTGGGCATTACCTGCATCTGGCTGCTGCCGTTTTTTTCATCGCCCTTACGCGACGATGGCTACGATATCTCGGATTACATGACGGTCCATCCCAGCTATGGGACGCTCGAGGACTTTCAAACTTTTCTGCACGCGGCGCACGATCGCGGCCTGCAGGTGATGATCGAGCTGGTTGCCAATCATACTTCCGATCAACATGCGTGGTTCCAGCGCGCGCGGCTGGCGCCGCCCGGGTCGCCCGAACGGGATTATTACGTGTGGAGCGATACGGACGAAAAATATAAAGATGCCCGGATCATTTTTACCGACACGGAAAAATCCAACTGGACCTGGGACCAGGTGGCGAAGGCGCACTACTGGCACCGCTTCTTCTCGCATCAGCCGGACCTGAACTACGACAATCCGCTGGTGCTGGAAGAGATTCTGCGGGTAATGCGTTTCTGGCTGGACATGGGCGTGGATGCACTCCGGATTGACGCCATCCCTTACCTCGTCGAGCGCGATGGCACAAGCTGCGAAAATCTTCCGGAAACACATCTCGTGATGAAAAAGATCCGCGCGGAGATCGATGCGCATTATGCGAATCGCATCATCCTGGCGGAGGCGAATCAATGGCCGGCCGATGTGCGGCCCTACTTCGCCGATGGCGACGAGTGCCACATGGCGTTCCACTTCCCTCTGATGCCGCGCATGTACATGGCGCTGCGCCAGGAAGACCGGCTGCCCATTACGGAAATCATGGGCCAGACGCCCCCGATTCCCGACAACTGCCAGTGGGGATTGTTCCTGCGCAACCATGATGAGCTGACGCTGGAGATGGTTAGCGACGATGAGCGGGACTATATGTACCTGGCCTACAGCGCCGATCCTCGGATGCGCATCAATATCGGCATCCGGCGGCGGCTGGCTCCGCTGCTCGATAACAACCGGCGGCGCATTGAATTGTTAAACAGCATCCTGTTTTCCTTTCCGGGAACTCCGATTCTCTACTACGGCGACGAGATCGGAATGGGCGACAACATTTATCTTGGCGATCGGAACGGCGTTCGCACCCCCATGCAGTGGACCGGCGATCGCAACGCGGGCTTTTCACGCGCGGTACCGGCGAAACTCTACAGTCCGGTGGTCATGGACCCCGTCTGGGGATATGAGGCCATCAATGTGGAGGCGCAGCAGGGCGATTCCTCTTCTCTGCTGAACTGGATGCGGAATTTGATCGCGTTGCGCAAACTGTTCCGCGTATTCGGGCGCGGCACGCTGAAGTTTTTGGATCCTCCCAATCGCAAGGTGCTGGCGTACATACGGGAATACGACGGCGAGGTTGTTTTATGCGTGGCAAACCTGTCGCGGTTCGCGCAGCCGGCTCAACTCGATCTAAGCGCCTATGACAAGATGGCTGCGGTCGAAATGCTGGGGTATGTCGAGTTTCCGCCGATCACCAAGCAGCCGTATGCGGTGACGCTGGCCCCTTATGGGTTTCTGTGGCTGGAGCTGCATCCGGCTCCCGAAAGTGCGCCCGAGCAAGCCGAGGATTCCGCATTGCTGATGGTGGATGCAGCCGACTGGAAGGGTCTGTTCGACGGTGCGAACCGGAAGAACCTCGAGAACTTAATTCTTCCGGTTTACATTCCGCGGCAGCGGTGGTTCGGGAATAAATCCGGCTCGATTCAAAAGACCACCGTTGTCGATTGGGGAAAGCTTGAGGCCAACGCAATCGTCTGCCTGGTCCAAGTGGAGTACGAGACGGGAAAGCCGGATCGATACTTCCTTCCGCTTGCTGTGGCCTTTAACGCGGCAGCCCGCGACCTGCGCGAAAATTCGGCGGCATCGATTCTGTCCACCATCTTGTCTCCGGGCGGAGAAGGCGTATTGTACGACGCGACTTACAATGCCGAGACCAATCGCGAGTTTCTAAATGTCATCTCAGGCTCCAACGAATACGGATTGCAACAAGGCTCGGTAAAAGGCGCGCCGAGCAGCGCGTTTTCCAGACTGGTTGCCAAGGGCCACGAGATCAATGGCAACTCGCTGGCGCCTACACGCGGCTCCGCCGAACAAAGCAATACTTCTGTCTTGTTTGGCGATCGCCTGATCCTGAAACTTTTTCGCCATCCGGAGCCGGGGCTGAATCCCGATTGCGAGATCGGAAAATTTTTGACGGAAGAAACTCGCTTCGCGAATATCCCTCCCTTCGGGGGATCCATTGAATATTGGAAGGAAGGCGAAGCAGCGACGACGCTGGGAATGCTGCAAGGTCTGGTCGCCAACCAGGGCGACGGCTGGCAGTGGATGCTGGAAGAGCTGGAACGTTATTACGAGAATAATGCCCAGGGAATCATTCCACAGGAAGCGAGCCATTCGCCGGATGGAAACGCGGCACCAGTAGGAACCGAAAGAGCTTCGGCCTTCGCGCGAGAGCACGCCGGGGTGGCCGTGGATGCGGCGGTTGTGTTGGGAAAAAGGACGGCGGAGATGCATCTGGCGTTGGCATCCTCAAAAACAAACGCCGCTTTTTCTCCTGAGCCGATCTCTACTGAATACCTCGAGACTTTGCAGACCGCGATCAACGCGCAGGCGCTGCATGCCTATGAGCAGTTGAAAAAAGCAATGTCGGCACTGGCTGACGACGCCTTCGAACTCGCCGCATTTCTCCAAAGCCGCCGCACTCGCACGTTGAACGACATTGGACTGGCGGACCTGAGCCAGATGGATGGCAAGTTGACACGCATCCACGGCGATTATCATCTGGGCCAGGTGCTGCGAGTCAAGACGGACTTTGTAATTCTCGATTTCGAAGGGGAGCCGGCGCGTTCGCTCGCGCTGCGCCGGGCGAAGCATTCTCCGTTGAAGGATGTGGCCGGCATGCTGCGATCCTTCAACTACGCCGCGTGGGCCGAGATGATGAAATATGTATCGCGCAGGCCGGAAGACCTGGCCCGACTGGAGCCGTGGGCGCGTTTGTGGGACCTGTCGGTTTCGGCGGAATTTCTGCACGCCTATCGGGAAACCATTCGCGGCAGTGCTTTGCTTCCGTCGAATGAATCCGCCATTCGTTCCCTGCTCGATCTATATTTGCTGGAGAAGGCCTTTTACGAGCTTCTCTACGAATTGAATAGCCGACCTGATTGGGTGAAGATACCGTTGATGGGAATTGCTTCGCTGCTACAGCCGGAAATTTGATGGAAGCACTCCATCCAGACTAGAGACAGGGCGCTATGGCGGAATTGGAAACGATGCAGCAATCGAAGGCGGACGATCCCTCCACGTGTCTTCTGGTGGCAATTCCCGCGCCTCTGGGCAGCGAAGCTCTTTCTCCGACAATTGCGAAATTGACGCAGGCCTGGCGCTCGCTTTCGACTCCATGCCAGGCAACTCTGGCCTTGCCGGGAGCACCGGCAACCGGGCAACCAGCCAACCTGGCCGGCATTGGACTCGCCGAACCGACGGCGCCTGCATTACGGTTTGTGAACTATCCCGCTCCGGCAGTCGATCCCGGCGCAATCCCATGGCTGGCCAATGCCGCCGCCTATCCGGTGATTTCTTCGCTGGCCGAAAAATTGGGTGCGCGCGCCTGCACCGTGCTCGGCACCGATCTGGCATTCAATCGTGATTCGCTGACGGCGGAGAGATTGACGCTGCTTCTGGATCCCGCCGTCGAAGGCAACTTCGATCTGGTGATGCCGCTGTATGCCACCCAGGCCTTCGACGATCTGGTCAACAAGAGCGTCCTCTATCCGCTGACCCGCGCGTTGTACGGATACCGGGTACACAATCCACTGGGAAATGAATTCCAGATGTCGGCAAGGCTATTCCCGATCCTTTCCGCCGAAGCGCAGAGAGAGCCATCCCGCCAGCAGGGACGGCTGCCATGGCTGGTGGCGATCGCCGCCAGCAGAAATCTGAAAATCTGCCAGGTGCGATTGGGAGCGCGCCGTGCCGCCGGCGCCGACGGAATTGAATTGAGCGATGCTTTAGCACAACTGGTGGGTCCGTTGTTTATTGACATGGAAGACAATGCCGCCTTCTGGCAGCGAATTCGAGGCTCGCACGAAGCCCCTTCGTTCGGGATCGCGGACTCGCCAGCTGCTACCGGCGATGCGGTCGATGTGCGGCACATGATTGAAGCGTTTCAACTGGGCGTCCGCAGTCTGCGCGATGTGTGGGCGTCGATTCTGCCTCCGCTGACGTTGCTCGAGTTAAATAAGATATCGCATCTGACGCCGGATGCGTTTCACATCGAAGATTCTCTTTGGGCCCACATCGTGTACGACTTTGCGTTGGCCCATCGGCTGCGGAACATTCGCCGCGCGCACTTGTTCGGCGCTCTCACACCGCTGTACCTTGGTTGGGCGGCCTCGTACGCGGTGGAGATCAACAACAGAGGCGTTGCCAGCGCGCCGGAACGGGTGGAGCAACTGGCGCGCGTTTATGAAGCGGAGAAACCTTACCTACTGTCGCGCTGGCGCTGGCCAGACCGCTTCCATCCTTAACGCAAGAACAGGAGTCCGTCATGTGGTCACAAGTGCATCAGGCATTGCGAGAATCGCTCCACCGGGCGGTGGTGAAAGTCGCCACTCTTCTGCCCGGAGTGCTGGCTCTGGTTGTCGCCCTGCTGGTGGCGATCGCCATTGGATGGTTGCTGGCCGTGATTGTGCGCCGGTTCCTGATTGCGGTGGAATTCGACAGCCGCGTGGAAAGGTGGGGAATCGTAAACGTCTCCGAGTGGTCTTCCTCGAACAGTCCTACTTCTCTGGTGACGCGGATCGTATTCTGGGCGGCGGTTGTGCTGGGCCTTTTCGTTGGTATCTCCGCCTTTGACGCTGCGTCCGCGTTTGGATTGTCAGGATATATTCTGGCGTACCTTACGAAAATTGTCGCGGCAGCGGTGTTGCTCCTGGTTGGCATTGTGATCGCGCGCTTTCTTTCTACCAGCGTCCTGATCAATGGCGTGAACATGAATTTGCAGTACGCCCGGCTGCTGAGTTTAGGAGTGAAGTGGCTGGTCCTGGTGTTTACCGCAGCCATGGTGCTCGACCATCTCGGCATCGCCCGCAGCATCGTCGATATTGGCTTCGGCATTTTGTTCGGCGGCATTGTGCTGGCGTTGACACTGGCGGTCGGACTCGGCTCACGAGACCTGGTCAGCCGGTCACTGGAACGAGAGCGCGAGAAGCCAGCGCCCGATGAGGATGTTGTGCGGCATTTCTAGAGCAGTTTTCCTGTTGCTATAGATCGCAATCATCATCGAAGTGCCGTTTTTCTCAAGGAAAAACGGCGTGGAGATCTTCGCTTCGATATACACCTACAGTAAAACTGCTTTAAACCGGCTATTGGCGAATGCGCGGATTCACGACCACATAGAGCGCATCGGTCAGCAGGTTGACCAGCACATACGTCAATCCAATGGCCAGAATGCATCCCTGCACCAACGGATAATCGCGGTTGGAAATCGCAGCAATAGTGAGCCGTCCTAATCCAGGCCAAGAAAAGATTGTCTCGGTCACAATGGCGCCCGCCAATAACGTGCCAAACTGCAATCCAATCACTGTCAACAACGGGATCATGGCGTTGGGCAATGCGTGACGATAGACCACCGCACGCTCAGACAAGCCCTTAGCTCGGGCGGTGCGAATGTAATCCTGGCCCAGTTCTTCCAGCATGGACGTCCGCACCATGCGGGTAAGGATGGCCGCCAGAGCGGTCCCCATCGTGATCGTCGGCAACACAAAATGTTTCCACGATCCCGTGCCGGAGACGGGGAACCAGCCGAATTTGATTCCGAACAGCAGGATCAGAATCGGGCCGAGTGTGAAGGTTGGGAATGAAACTCCGAAGAGACTGGTCACTCCCAACCACTGGTCCTGCCACTTGCCGCGATGCGTTGCCGAGGCGATGCCAGCGGGGAATGACAACAGGATCGCCAGCAGGATCGCCGGGATCGCCAGCTCCAGCGTGTAGGGATATCGCGACAGAATCAGTTGCGTGACCGGCATATTCAGCCGGATGGAATGGCCCAGATTGCCGTGCAGAACTCCATTCCAATAGCGCAGGTATTGCGTACCGAGCGGAACGTCAAGGCCGTAGAGATGGCGGAGAGCGCTGATGTCGGAGACGCTGGCGCCTTCCCCTAGCATCTGCTGCACCGGATCGCCAGGAACCAAATGGATTAAAAAGAAAATGAGCGAAACCACCAGCCACAGTACCGGCAGCAGCAGCAAGAGGCGTTTCAACAGGGCCTTCCAGGCATCATTCATGCAGATTTGTCTGCCTCATGCATTGGAACCGGCTGCGAAGGCTGAATGTAGCCCGGATCAACGATTCCCTTCCCACCGGAGTTTTCCTCCGCTATCGACTCAACACGCACCCGGGTAATGCGCCGGTCCTCCATGGCGACAATGGTGAATTTCTTTCCATCAAACACGATGGAATCTCCCACGGCGGGTATCTTCTGCATGTGTACAAGAAGAAATCCGGCAAGGGTTTCGACGCCGCCATCGTGCGAAAGCTCCCAACCCATCTGCGTCTCGAGATCGCGCAATGTCACATTGCCATGCAGCACTAGCATGCCGGAGGGGAGTTTCTGCATCGAGGTCTCGCGGACATCGAATTCGTCTTCCATTTCGCCGACGATCTGCTCCAGAGCATCTTCCACCGTCACCAGACCGGTGACGGACCCGAATTCATCGACGACGACGGCAAGGTGGCGGCGCCGGCGTTGAAACTCCGCCAGCAAGTCCGAGACGGCTTTCGTCTCGGGAACGACAATGACATCGTGCATCAATTGGCCGAGCCGAACTTCGATATCATCCCCACGCGTCAAGGCCGCATGTGGAGCGTTCAGAGGTGCGCTTTGGATCATGGCACGAAAATGCATCCAACGTGCCAGGTCTTTCGCGTAAACCACGCCAATAATGTGTTCCGGCCCGCGCGCGGGATCGAAGACCGGAACGCGGGAGCGCTGAATCTGCGTAATCCGCGCGTTGGCTTCGGCAAGCGGAAGATCGGCGGGCAGAGAGAATATCTTCTGCCGCGGCGTCATGATTTCCCGCACGGTAATGGTGTCGAGATCGAGTACACGGTGGATAATCATCTCCTGCTGCTCCGGCAGCAGACCCATGTGGCGCGTGGCGGTGGCAATCAGTTTTAACTCTTCCGGAGAATGAGGGCTACGTTCCGGCACGCGAGAAAGCCGGAAGAGCCGCAGTACGACCTCGGCAGACGCATTCATGAGGCGGA
>Ga0134128_10001109_pt1 | contig 35884 bp, 30 predicted proteins | sample KB31754_FD_96462 | JGI IMG/M metagenome (GOLD analysis project Ga0134128, IMG submission 96462) | Terrestrial soil microbial communities with excess Nitrogen fertilizer from Kellogg Biological Station, Michigan, USA - KB3-175-4 | ecosystem: Environmental > Terrestrial > Soil > Unclassified ...
GAATGGATGCCGGTGACTTTCTTTAAACATACCGGGGGCAAATTTAAAAATGTTACTTCCTTGTCAGGTATCGGCAGCTTAACGGGTTGGTGGAACAGCATCGCCGCCGGCGATTTCCGTCATACGGGGAGGACCGATTATATTGTCGGCAACCTGGGATTAAATACCTTTTATCGGGGTGACGAGAGCGCCCCCCTTGCTATTACCGCCAAGGATTTCGAGAGCAATGGGGCCTTTGTTGCCATAACCTCGCTCTATCTTCCGGATCAGCAGGGCCAAAAGAAGGAATTCCCGGCTTTTGGAAGAGATGATATTGCCAAACAGTTCCCCGGTATCAAAACCAGGTTCCCCACGTATAAATCTTTTGCCCTGGCTACCATAGATGATATCCTTACGCCGGAACAGCGCAAGGGGGCGAATTACCTGCAGGCTAACATGCTTCAATCCTGCTTTTTGCGAAACGATGGCGCCGGGAAATTCACTTTAATTCCTTTACCGCGGGAGGCCCAGGTATCGGTTGTCAATGGAATGGTTGTCGACGATTTTGATGGCGACGGCAATCTGGATGTATTGATCAATGGAAACGACTATGGAACAGAAGCCGCTACCGGCAGATATGATGCCCTAAATGGGCTATTATTAAAGGGTGACGGCAAAGGGGGCTTTTCGCCTCGATCCATCGGGGAAAGCGGGATATACATTCCACACGATGGCAAGGCGCTGGTGAAATTAATGGGCCCGGCGGGCAATTACCTGGTTGCTGCAAGCCAGCACCAGGATGTGTTGAAGTTGTATCAATTAAAGAGGACGGTAAAAGCGATGCGGGTCAACGCGGATGATGTCAGTGCGGTTGTAACGTACAGGGATCATAAGATGCGGAAGGAAGAGTTTTATTATGGGAATTCCTTTTTGTCGCAATCTTCGAGGTTTCTTTTAATCGACAGCACGGTTGAGTCGGTGAAGATCAAAAATTTCAAGGGTGAGCTGAGAAAACTAAATTTCGAAAAATAATCGATATTATATATAATAAAATGGTATATTTAGCGGGAGAGAATTGCTCTGCTACGCATGAAATACGCCATCTGCTTATACTTCCTTTTTTGGAGGGGGGTCTGTTTTGCCTGCGACACTTTAGGTGTACGTTACCTGGGGATCGACCAGGGGCTTTCCAACAATGCTGTAACCTGTATTTATAGGGACCACAATGGTTTCATGTGGTTCGGAACCTATGACGGATTGAACAGGTATGACGGATATTCTTTCCGGGTTTTCAGGAATATTATTGGGGATTCGCTTTCGCTTGCGGACAATCACGTTTACTGCATCAACTCGGATAAGGAGAACAAGATCTGGGTAGGTGGAGGCAAGGGAGCGAGTGTGTATGACCCTTGCCGGGCCGCCTTTTTCACTCCGCGTTTCCTGAAGGGCAAGGAGAGCGTTCCACTGGACGATGCGATATTGGCGGTGGAGAACGCCGGCAATGTCATGCTGGTGGGCACGGCGCACAACGGGCTCATCGTGTTTACCGATGGCAGGTCGCCGGGCAAACAGATCGCTCTTCCGGGTGGAGGCGATCTCCGTTACCGGGTTCCGGCCATTGCATATGACTCCATACGCCGCATGGTATGGATCTTTGCGGGCAATCACGGCCTGTACCAGTATGCGCTCAGCAGCGGGCGGCTAACTCCGGTTGTGCCGGGCCTGATGCAATGCAACTGCCTTTATGCAAGCTCGAACGGCGAGCTGTTTGTCGGAACGGATGACGGCGTATACAAAGTTTGCAAGAATGTGGCAAAACCGTTCGAACCGGTTCCGGGGATGATCATCAGGGATATGGCGGAAGACCCGCAGGGTGAGCTTTGGATCGCTACCGACGGGAATGGATTATGGCACCTGCCGCGGGGCGGCACCAAGGCCCTGCCGCTTTCTTCCATGGGCGCCACTACGAACAGCAATGCCGTTTATGCCGATTACATCGACGCCGAGGGCCGGCAGTGGGTTGGGACACTAAGAGGGGGAGTCAATATCCTGGAGAAGAACCTAAGCTTGTTTAAAACGATATCGTATCATAAAGGCAAAACGGAGGATGTCAACGACTTCATCTTGTCGTTTTGCGAGGACGACCGGTCGAACTTATGGATCGGGACGGATGGGGCAGGATTACGCTATTGGGATAAACAAAAGAATGTATTCACCAAATATGTTCATTCCGAGGCCCCAGGTTCTATCAGCAGTAACTTCATCACCTATATCACCAGGGATTTCAGGAACGATATCTGGATCTCCGCCTGGTTTGGGGGGATAAATAAGCTCGACAAATCGAACAACAGCTTCAAACACTATTCCTGTTACAATCCTTATCAGAAGATCGAGGAAAAGAATGTCTGGGAGATCTATGAAGACAGCAAACGGCGTTTATGGGCGTGCGCCAGCAACACCGGCCACCTCTTTTTGTATAATAGACCGGCCGATACTTTCGAGCTTTATGATACCGCCATCTACGATCTGCAGGTATTAACGGAGGACAGGGAGGGTAATCTTTGGGGAGGCAATTACAATTCTTTAATACGGATAGATGCGGAAAAAAAGAGCCATCGGACCTTCTTTATAGGTTATCCCTTAAGGAGCATTCACGAGGATAGCCGGCACCATCTTTGGGTTGGCACCGAAGGAGGTGGGCTGCTGTTGTTCGACCGGGAAAAGGGAGCCTACAAGCAATTGACGACAAAGGAAGGTCTGCCCAACAATGGAATATTGAGGATACTGGAAGACGGTCAGGGCAATCTCTGGCTCAGCACCTATTATGGTTTGTGTCGTTACAACCCGGCTTCGAATACGTTCAGGAACTTTACGCAGGCCGATGGATTGCAAAGCAACCAGTTTAGCTTCAATGCCGCCATGATTGCCGGGAACGGAGCGTTCCTGTTTGGAGGCATCAAAGGTTTCAACAGCTTCTACCCGGATAGCATTTACGACAAGCGAACCATCCCCCGGCTGTTCCTCACAGGGATAAAGATCGACAACTCGCCTGTCGAAACGGATACGGCCTATGTTACCGCACACGATAAAGACCTGATTACCGGCATAACCGTTCCTTTCGATAAGGCTATCCTTTCGTTTGATTTTACCGCCTTGCAGTATTCCAACGCGGACAACCTGCATTACGCTTATTATTTAAAAGGATGGGATAAGGATTGGGGAATCGCGGGCAATGTCAGATCGGCCAATTATAGCCATTTGCATGAGGGTTCCTATGGATTTTATGTGCGGGTCATGAATGCGGATGGGGTTTGGAATGGAGAAGTGCAATTGCTATCCGTTATCGTGTTACCGCCATGGTACCGAACTTGGTGGGCCTACCTGCTTTATGCAGCATTTGCCGTCGGCATTGTCTATGCGTTCGTGTATTATTACCGGCGCCAGGAACGATTGCGCTATGAGATAAGACTTGCCTTAGTTGAAAAACAAAAGGAAAAGGAACTTACGGAAAGAAAGATCTCCTTTTTCACGGATATTTCGCATGAATTCCGGACACCTCTTACTTTGATCGTAAGCCCCTTGAGGGACCTGATGGCTGAAACAACTTCCGGGGTGGTTCAAAACAAATTGTCGACCGTTCACCGGAATGCGCGGCGTTTATTAAGCCTGGTCGATCAGCTGCTGTTGTTCAGGAAGGTCGAATCCATAGAGCAACAACTCTACCTTTCGAATTTCGACCTCAACGAGGCCTGTAATGAGGTGTTCCTGAGCTTTGCACAACGGGCAGCGGCTAAAAATATCCATTTTACCTTCGACAGGCCTTTGGATGAGGTATTCTATTGTGGAGATAAGGAGAAGATCGAAATAATTTTGTTCAACCTTCTTTCAAATGCATTAAAGTATACACCCGGCGGCGGAAAGGTGGAATTGTCGCTGACGGACGGGGGCGGGCAACTTTGTATCATCGTCAGGGATTCCGGGTGTGGGATTGCTGAAAATATCAGCAGCCGGCTGTTCGATGCCTTTTACCAGGCCAACAACACCGAAAAGGCTTCGCAAAGCGGGTTTGGTATCGGGCTATATGTCTCAAAGCGGCTTGCGGTTGCGCATTCGGGATCATTGTCATACGTGAGTAAAGAGGGCATGGGCAGTACTTTCACGCTGATCCTCCCGAGAAATAAGTCTACTTTAACCGAGTATGCCAGGAGCGATCGCCCAAGCATTATTCACGAATTGGTGGAAGAAAGCCCCGAAGAAGCGGGCAGGGCCACAGACAATGAGTCAAAGGTTATCGACAAGATCATTTCCGGCCTGCCGACGATGGTGGTCGTAGACGACGATGCTGACATGCGAGGCTATGTGAGGGAAATATTCGCCGGAGGGTTCAACATCCTTGAATCGGAGGATGGAGTTTCTGCTTTTGCTTTGATCAGCAAGGAATTGCCCGATATCGTCGTGAGTGATGTGGTGATGGGCAAGATGGATGGGATCGAGTTATGCCGGAGACTTAAGGAAAATGCGCAGCTGGCGCATATTCCCATCATTTTATTGACGGGGAGCGCATCGGAAAAATCGAGGCTTGCCGGGCTGGAGTGTGGGGCTGAAGACTATGTGAGCAAGCCTTTTAGTAAGGAATTGATCGTTGCCAGGGTTCAGAATATTTTGAGATCCAGGAGCAGGCTGCAGCAATATTTCTTCAATACGATCACGCTGAAGCCCACGTCCAGCATCGAGGCCGATCACAAAGAATTTTTGGAGCGGTGTATCGAGATCGTGGGGCAGCATATGGATAATCCGGACTTCAGCGTGGCGTTCTTTTGCCAGGAGATCGGCATGAGTCATCCGGCGTTGTACAAGCGGATCAAGGCGATTTCGGGGTTGACGGTGAATGTATTCATTCGGTTCATCCGGTTGAGGAAGGCCGCGGAGCTGTTGATCAATACGAGTAAGACGGTGGTGGAGGTCACTTATACTACGGGTTTTAACGATCTGAAATATTTCAGGGAGCAATTTTCCAAGTTATTCGGCATGACGCCTTCGGAGTTTATCAGGCGGTATCGGAAGTCGTTGGGGAATAAGATTATTAAGCAGGCGGAATAGGGGGAGTCGGTGCTCATACGTCCACGAAGCAGCAACTTGCCAATTTCCATGAAGCAATGCGTCGCCATGACAAAAGTTTTCGGGTGCGGCGCCCGGCCAACTGGTTTTTGGCGTTCGGGTATCTCCGGTGCTTGGTGGAAGCCGAACAAGATAGATAACTAATCGAGTGTTACGAACCGGTAGCTTTGAGCTCAAAGTGGAAGCCGACGGCGCTGGCGAGGGAATACCAGTCTTTTTTGCCCACGGGCTTGTCGAAATAATAGCTGCAACCCAACTCGGAGAACTGCTCCTGATCGGGCGGCAGAGCCAATGTGCTCCATACCGCTTTCACCATTTTTTCAAATCTGGATTGTTTTTCAAGCGCCTTGAGAATATCCATGGCCGACATCATCGGCATCAGGTTATCCAGCAACAAGAAATCCGGAAGAGAATCGGATGGGCAAGTGGTTAAAAAATCAAACAATTCACGACCGTTGTCGAAGTGGAGGATATCGACATGCGGGTAGCGGGAGGTAAAGGCTTCTTTAAAGAACGCCAAGTCATCCTCGTCGTCTTCGCCGAGGAGAACATACCGTTTCAAGGGTACCATGTATTCAGTTTTGTGGGGTTGAATTTCCATCTTAAAGGAAAGAAATGCAAACGTTTTGCCATAAATCGCAATGGCACATCAATTGATTTACAGCGGATTACTATGACAACAGGCGATTAACCAAGGGGAAAAGAATCCACATGGCCCCCAAAAAGTGATTACGAACGCGATGCCGGTGCGACGCGTATCAGGCTCTGCCCACACCATTATGATCAAATGATGCCCTCGACAGCCTGACACTGGTGCTGGTGGAATCCAAGATGTATAGTACTAACCGGGTTTTTCTCCGAGACAATAACGCCGACAAACAGTCGCTTATATTGGATCCGGTATCCAAACACTAAGCCGCGCACCTCGTCGATAGCGAAGTGCTGCTTATATCGGCCGTACTCCTCCATAGCCTGAACGGCCTCAACGCGTCCATAAAATTGCCGAGCCTCCTGCGCCCCACGCGCCAGTGCCTAGATCCCCCGCTCCCGGGCCAACTCGGTCCCCGGCGGCGGCTGAACCGGATCGGTGACCAGCTGGAATTTGAATTGTTCGTTCTTCTTCAAGGCGATGATCACACCCTGAAAGGCAGGATATTTCGAGGCTTGATCGCCTTTCACCATTAGATTCATGTGCCCTCCCTGGAAGGCGGAGACAGCCGCACCCACCCAATCCACGAGCTCGTTATCCGTGCTATCCTTACAGGGGATACCCCGCATGTTCACAGCCTTGAGCTGCTCCGCATTCTTGTCCAACAACGGTTTCAGATAAGCGAACGGCACCCCGATATAGGCCGTGGGGTTAGCATAGAAATTCTTCATCTCGGCATCCGTGAGATGCAGACCTTTCGAGGTGTTGATAGCGTCGATGATCGCCTTTTTCTCGCTGACATTGGCTTCCGATACGCTCAAATAGACCTTTGCATCCTTGTCGATCGTGATCAGCACGACGTTCTTCTCCGACATGTGATTAGAAGACACGGAAGTGGGGGTTATTACATTGAGCGCTCCGGGCGGCTTGGGTCTCGCCACCAGGATAAAGAAGGACAGTAACAAGAAGGCCACGTCGCACATCGCCGTCATATCGACAACGGTGCTCTTGCGGGAGATCTTGGCTCTCGGCATAAGAATAGCATTTATGGTTGTGTAGTTTCTGTCATCAAGACACCGGTACGCGAACATTCCATAAATTCGAATACCTTTAATTATGAAGAAGATCTTTATCACCGGGTCCACGGACGGAATTGGATTTATGGCCGCGGAGCGGCTCATCGAAAAAGGCCACCAGGTGTTGTTGCATGCGCGTAATGCGCAAAAGGCCGAAGCGGTCCGGCAAAAGCTGCCGAAAACCCTGGGGGTAGTAACGGGCGATCTGGCGAGCATCGACGAAACAAAGGCTTTAGCCAAAGCCGTGAACGACTATGGCGATTTCGACAGCATCATCCACAATGCCGCGGTGGGCTCCCAGGAACGTTATGAGAAAACCAGGGATGGGCTGCCGCATGTATTCCAGGTGAACAGCCTCGCGCCCTACTTGCTGACCTGCTTGGTCAGGAAGCCGAAGAGGTTGGTCTATACTTCCTCCGGCATGAACCAGCAGGCGGATGCAAGCCTGGATGACCTGCTTTGGGAAAAACGGCGATGGAGCGGGCCACAGGCCTATGCCGATACGAAGTTCCACGATATCCTGCTAGCATTTGCCGTAGCCCGGCACTGGCCCGGTGTATGGAGCAATGTGGTCACTCCCGGTTGGGTAGCCACGAAGATGGGCGGGCCGCATGCACCGGACGACCTGGCACAGGGGCCGGAAACACAGGTTTGGCTGGCATCGGCCGACGAGGCGGCAGTGCATGTATCCGGGAAATTCTTCTATCATCGGAAGCCTCAGCGGTATCTAAAGGCAGCGGATGACACGAAATTGCAAGATGGATTTATACGCTTTTGTGAGGAGTTCACAGGCATAAGCGCTATACTGCAAAAGCAAGCGTGATCACGGGGCCGCAGTGATCTTCGCCGGAAGAGATATTCAGCACCCCGGCATGGCTCTCGACGATCGCCCGGCAATTCTCCCAGCCGAGACCCGTATCCGGCGAGCCGCGATCGCCGGCCATATCCGAAGTCGCATCGGCGCCTCGCGCGTCATCCTTGAGCTCCAGCGTCACCATTCCCCGTTTTTGCTCCAAGGTGACCCAAAGACTTCTGTCTCCCGATGTCCGCTCCAGGGCCTCGATGCTGTTTTTGAGCATATGCAGGATCACCTGCATTAATTTGGTCTGATCGCCCTTGATCGCGGGCAGCTGCGTACCTAATCGTCGATGTACGGTGATCCCGCGTTTGGTCACGGCGCCCTGCTGCATGGCCAGACAATCGCCCACCAGTGCACAGAGATCCACCGGTCGCCGCTCCTGCGTTTCCCGGCCATCGATATAATGACGCTGAATATGCAAGATCTGTTCGATCCTCCCGATGATCTCCGATTGTTCGACCACTGACCGGCCGAGGTCTGCTTCATTACTCTTTTGTCTTTGGCTCACACCCTCCAAAAGAGTGGTGATAGCCCCCGCCTTTGCCTCGCCCAGCGCGGCTCCCAGCGAAGCCTGTTCCGTCCGGAAGAGCTCCGACAATTTTTGCAGGTTGTCCGTCTGGCTGTTCTCCTGAAAACGCCGCACGCGGTTGAGATACGACCCAAAGCCCACCATGGCATTGCCGATATCGTGCAACACATCAGCCGCCATCTCGAATTTCCCCTGGGCAACCGCCCGCTCCAATGCCTCCGCCTGCTCATGCGCCTCCCGCTGGCGGGCCTCTTCTATTCTGAGGGCGTCTTGTTTCCGTACCTCTTCCGCACGCAACGCCTCCTGTTCGATCCGGCCCATTTCCATCGCCTGGCGGATTTGTATCGCGCTGTATTTGGAGAGCTGGTAACTCCACAGGCCGCAGGTAAAGAAAATGATCGCGGAAAGCCCGATATGGATGATGAACGTCCGCAGCTCGAAATACTCCAGCTGTGTAAAATATATCTTGGTAAACCCGGCGTTCTGCAGCCAGGAAAAGGCCGCGTGATGCACAAGGACCACCAGCAGGATCGGTATTTGTAGTTTCCAGTTCTGATACGTGATCAGGATGGCGCTCCCGATAAAGGCAAAGAAATGCATCTCGAACAACCCATGCATCTGGAAGATGTATTGCGCCATGAAAATGCCCAGCACGGCGCTCAAAATGTACTGATACAGGTCGGACTCCGGAACGATCAGCCGGGTACCATAGTAGGCAAGCAGGCTTAGCCCCCCTATCCCGAAGGCCACCCCCCACGTCCCATAAAAGGGCGCAAGGCCGACGCCCAGCAGGAAAAGCCCCGGCAGAAAATAATTCATCAGTCTATCCGAACGCCGCTTAACTTCCAGCCGGAAGGAAGCGGTATCGTTGCTCACCCGATCCATATGTCAAGATGTGTTGTTGGCATGTACACGAACGGGAACAAAAAGCAGCTAGTCTGAGGACATGCCCATCACCTTGAAATATAGAGGGAACCCATTACCATATCCATCGCCTTTTACTTAGCCGCACGCCGACACGGGCGCGAACCTTTGCTGGTGTCGACATCGATCGCAATGCTATCGAAGGCGAAATGGCTGCCATGACGACCCGCAAGGCGTTGTCCTCCGTATCGTTGGCGTACTACAGCTCTCTTAAACCTCCGTCAAGGAGTATTTCGGCGCCTAACATAAAGGCGGATTCATCCGAGGCTAAATAGACGGCTGCGGCTGCAATCTCCGCCGGTGTGCCTACGCGCTTGACCGGGGTGAAATTTCCCATCGCTGTTTTGATCGCATCGGCTTCCTCAGCCGAGGCGGTAACTGTTGTAAATACGGGAGTGTCGATAGGGCCGGGCGTAAGCGTATTTACGCGGATACTTCGACCAAGCAAGTCCGCTGAAAAACTCCTGGCCAGCGAGCGCACGGCGGCCTTTGTGGCTGCATAAGCGGCATGGTTTGGAACGCCTTTGTTATTGACGGTGGAAGATATTAAGATAACGGAGGCGCCATCTTTTAGAACGGGTAACGCCTTTTGTACCGAGAAGAACGCCCCCTTGAAGTTGATGTCGCTTACTGTATCAAATTGATCTTCGGTGAATTGGTCTAAGGGGCCGAGTATATATACGCCTGCGTTTACGATTAGCGTGTCGATCTTGCCGAGTTGATCTGCTACCGTTCGATAGATGCGAGTGAGATCGTTCACGCTGGATACATCCCCCCGGATGCCTATGCCGTTAGCGCCTATTTCGCTTAGGGCTTTATCGATAGTACTCTGATTGCGCCCCGTGATGGCCACTCTGGCGCCTTCCCGGACGAACCGTTTCGCGATACCTAGTCCAATGCCGCTGCTGCCGCCGGTAATTACCGCTATTTTCCCATTTAATTTCCCTGACATTTTTTTGTGTTTTATTGAAACACAAAATTGACGCCATTTGTAAAAACAAAAAATGAACTGGTTTACAAAATTGCGATGAACTACTTCACTTTTTTGCGCACCTTGTCATTGCGAATTTTTGACAAGAACTCTTTGCTCATATTCAGGTAGGAGGCGAGGGCATATTGTGGCAGACGGCGAACGGCCTCAGGATATGCCGATGCAAATTCATGATACCGCTGTTCGGCATTCTTCGTCAGGTTGGAAACGATCCGCCGCGCAAGGTAAGCCGCGGATTTTTCGGCCATCAGCCGGAATAAGGTCGCCAACTCCCAGTTAGCCGCTTTTAGTTCCTCTTCCGCGCGGTGATCGATCTGCAGGACGATGCTGTCCTCTAACGCTTCGACGTACTGGGTGGCCGGCACCTGGTGGACGTAACTGTTATAATCCGAGATCCACCAGTCGTCAATGGCGAACTGAATGGTATGATCATCGCCTTTATCATCGATCACAAAGGACCGGAAGGCGCCTTTTAGCACATAGATACGGTGCCTGGCTACGGACCCCGGCTGGATAACCATTTGTTTCCTCTTTACCTTTACCATTTTAAAGGCGGCGATCAATCTGTCCATGTTTTCGGGGGAAAGCGAGATCTTTTTCTTAACATTTGCTATAAAAGGTGCCAGGTCGTCCATGATGCAACGATAAAATTCGATACAAGTCAATCGATTTATTGAAGTAGTTCATTTTTTCACATGGACGAATTCGCCACCTTTGCAAAGATCTAATCGATTGCGCATGAATAACAATAAGAATGCTCAGTGGACCTTTTGCGTTTTGAGGGTTGTAATTGGAATCGGGTTTATGGCCCATGGCTGGGCAAAATTAAGCCGGGGAACGGCGGGCTTCGAGAAATTGCTGGTCCAGACGAGGGTGCCGCTGGCGCACTTTATGTCGTGGCTCGTTCCGTTGACCGAATTGTCGGGTGGCCTTGCGTTGCTTCTGGGTTTTTTTGTGACACTGGTGACGATACCGCTAATGGCTACTATGCTTGTGGCCATGTTTACTGTTCAGATCAATTATGGGTTTAGTGCTGTAAAGACAATTGGGTTAACACCGGAGGGGCCGGTATTTGGGCCGCCGGGATATGAGATCAATTTAGTGTATCTCGCCGGGTTGCTGGTCCTGATGATAAACGGTGGTGGCGCTTATGCCCTGGATCACTGGCGTCGATCGTCACCGCGAAGCCAAAGACAGTAAGGCCGTGAATGCCACGGCACGCCGGACCTGCGGGGTTCTGTGCAGCATACAACAACTGGTCGGCTTTTTGCACTCCGTGAATAAATGCAGCCATGTGGAAATTAAACCCTATCGCATAATGTTGTGTGATGATGATCCAGATGAAGCTCTTTTCCTGGAAACAGCCTTTCGAGGGGCCGGTTTCCAGGTAGATCTGGAATGGTTCAACCGCTGTTCTACACTGCTCGATCACCTGCCGGGGCGCGCGGAGGTGCCCGATCTGATCTTTATCGATCTGAATATGCCGGGTGAGAATGGCCTCGAATGTCTGGCCCGCGTCAAAACCATCCCCGCCTACAAGAAAGTGCCGGTGATCATGTATACGACTTCGACCCTTTCGAGAGATATAATGGAGGCGTTTAAAAAAGGCGCAAGCCTTTATCTGCCTAAAACCAATAGCGAGGAAGAACTCATCGAAATGGTCAGGCATGTGATATCGATGGATCGGATTCACCTCGAATGCCCGAAGAAAGAGGGATTCTGCTATTGTCCCAAAAAGGCGAAGGACTAGCAATTTGCGATACCAACGTCATCAGGTGTTGCAATTCTTGCTGTTCTTTTTCGGAGAGGCGAGCGTAGATCTCGGACAGATAGGTCCTTTTTTGTTGCAATTCTTCGGTCGTACCCATATCAAGCAGTCGGATGAAGTGCTTTATCTCGCTGACCGCGAGTTTCCGAAGCGCAGATCCGGACAGGTCATTCAGACTCTTTTCCATAACACTATTTGAAATTTCCAGGACGCACAGTTTGCATATGCAGGCAATTCCCATTCCAGCCGATATCGAGGAAGCGGATGGCCGTTGGCACAAGCCTCGCCCGGGAGCGCTTCCATGTTCGGCCCGGCTCCGGCGTTGGGACTGTAGAAATAATTCCACACCTATTAAAGGATAAACTGTCGGGTAATATCGAGCAACCGCTGGATTGTAAATGGCTTTTTCAGATGGGCGTCCGCGCCGGCTTCCCTGGCGAGGATAGTAATGTTCTGTTCCGCTGAAAAGTAAATCACAGGAATACCGGCATATTCCATTTTGGAACGGACCGTTTGAATGGCTGTCCGTCCGGAGATGCCACGCATTTGATGATCCAGAAAGATGAGGTCCGGCGTGAAGTCGGCCAGCACTTGCAAAAATTCCTGCGGGCTGCACCCGTTTGAACTCTTTACTTCGTAGCCTCTTCTTTGGAAGACCAGGGTACAGAAAAGGAGGTGATCCGGATCGTTGTCAAGGATCAATATTCTTTTAGACGGCGACATAGGTTTTAAGTGAATGAACCAGGCTTTATGAAAAAGCAGCCAAACACATGCCAGTTTGAGATTTGGCGGGTCTACATTTTTTTGGTAGGAGGACTGCTACGTTCCTGGTTATCTATGGCCCGGCCGATGGCCAGACTTAGGGCAGTTTCCTTTTTGCTGTGGGTGTAGATCCAACTTTCTTTTTGCTTTACGAGACTGACGGGCGGGATGAGTGTCCCACTCGTTTTTCCCGAGTGGCGAATATTATCGATCACATAGCTGTTGTCGGCCATAACTGTAACGTCGGCTTGTAAAGGGAACTTTATCGCATCCTCCGTGATCTCATAACTGAAATGGATAGTATAAGATTTGATCGGTTCCATATCACTGCCAAGCCAATTGACGTGCCAAAGATGGTCCGAAAAAATTTTAACATTTTTGTTTAAACCATTTGGTCATCGGTGATCCGAGTTATAAATGATCTTGCCTCCTTTGACCAGTACGATATCGGCATCCATACCGGCCGCGATACGACCTGTACGCCGTCCTTGCCCAAACCGTGTGGCGGGTGTCGTCGTCAGCATAGCCAGGATCTGCGGGAAATCGAGTCCCGCGCCGGACAGCAACCGGTATTCGTCGGTCGTGGCGTAGTCGGGGAGATAGCCCACATCGGTGCCGAAGATGACGCTGCCGCCGGCTTTGACAAAATCGTGCACTTGCTGTTGGGCGATGGTTTCCAGGGGATGATGGGCCCAATCCGTCACACCGCCTTTTAGCAGCTCGTCTTTCCATAGTTTTAGTGTATGGATCAACGTGACATGAGCGGCAATTATTTTTCGGATCGGGTCGGCGCTCCAGGGGCGTAGGTCATCGGACGCGGTATGCGCAAGGATATCGACGCCGTTGTCAACGGCATTCATGACTCCCCTGGTATCCGTGGGATGAGCGAACACGGGTTTGCCGAGGTTGTGCGCCGTCGCGGTAGTCTGTTGCAAGACCGCCGGGGGCATGTATACTACGGCATGTCCGATGGGAGATCATGCCGTTCCGGACGAGGACGACGCCATCGTCGATGGCCGCAGCGTCGGGGCCGGTATAGATCCTCGCGCCGACGAAGGCGAACGCGGATGGAACGGGTCGTTGTTGGCCATAGCCGACCACGGTCAGGAGGAGAATGGCCAGGGATAACGGGATTGTTCGTAAGTTGCTTATGGCTCTAATTTACGAACAATTACCTTGTGTCGGAACCGCTGGCCATGCTGATCATATCGGAGATCTCTTCCACGGCGGCTTCGTCTTCGCCGCTGAAACCGGTGAAGCGGAACCGGATGTTGCCGGCCTTGTCGATCACGAATTTCGTCGGGATGCCGGAGACCTTGTACGCGGTCACGACCTTGTTCTCGCCAGTGACGGCGTCCTTGGTGTCCATCAACACTTCGAACGGATAATGATGACTTTCAATATAATCTCTGGCGTTTTTTGTTGCGAGGGCGGTAGTGCTGTCGCGCTCCCAGGTATGGATAAAGAAGAATTTAACGGTGGTGTCGCTTTTGTACTTTTCGACCGTCCGGGCCATCAGCGGGAAGGAGGCCTTGCAGGGCCCACACCAGGTTGCCCAAAAGTCGAGGATGATGGTCTTCCCGCGGTAATCGGCCAGCGAGACGGTGTGGCCGTCGACGTCGGTGAGCGTGAAGTCGGTTGCCGGAAGGTTGAGTTCCTCTTTAAGCAGCTGCTGATGAATATTTTTGGCCACGATGGCATGGATCGAGGCGGCATATTTATCGTAGCCGGCTAAACTGCCATTTACCTTTTCATATGCCACCTTGAAGCTGTCGATGAGTTCAGGGAAGCCATGACCCGCCTCTACATCCTTCGCCAGTCGCTCATACGCCTCCTTGTATTTCTTCTGACGCATCAACAACTTCGAATAAACGAAGTCGAGATTTGGGTTGGGTTCCGTTTGCAGACTTATCGCCTTGTTTATCCAAACGGCGGCTTCCGCCCATTTCTTTTCTTTCATGAGGAGATCGGCGTAATGCGTCAGGCCGCCAAGATATCCGCTTGCGGCAAACTTTTCGGCATTGTCCGCATTCTTCATGGCGTAATATTTGGCCGCGTTGTCCACGGCGAGCTTCTCATATTTGGCGGCCAAGGGCAGGTTTCCCTGTTTTTCGAAGGTGTTTGAAAGGCCACCATAGCCATTACCCTTCCAGAAGTCTTCTTCGCACTGGTTGATCCAATATTCGGCTTTCGCGACATTACCGGTGTCTGCAAAGGCCTGCGCGATGCCCACCCGTGCATAGTCATAGACAATATGATCATGATCTACATCGGGGAAATGAGAAGGCGGGAATTTCTTCACCCAGGCGTAATAGGCTTTTTCCTTGGCGCCTGCACCGACGGTCTTGTAAACCTTCTCTTCCTCCGCGTCCCTCACCGTCGCACCGAGGGGGAATTTTGTTTTGATCTCCGCATCGAGGGAATCCGACTTCGCCTTTTGTTTTATCATGTAGTACCCATTCCGTGCGGCAACCATGTGCGCCTCCAATGCACTGTTCTGCAAGGTATCCAATATCGCCAACAGAGAGTCTTTTGCTGTTTCGTCCTTTGACATTGCGAGCCGGCGTACGACATCGAAGGTAGTGTCCCCGGCGGCGGTTTTTTGGCCGTTGGCGGCAAAGCCCAGGCTTAAAGCCACGGCAAGGATGCCGGGCAATTTACAAATCGATTTCATATTTTCTTTGTTTTTAGATTAATTATAGCCGGGGTTTTGCGAGAGATCGACGTCGGCCTGGATCTCGGACCGGGGAATCGGCAGCAGGCTCGCATCGGGTGTCCATGTAGGTTTTTCGGTGCCGAGGACAGCGTTGATCGTTCCGGTGCGTTTCAAATCAAACCACCGATGGCCCCACTCGCTAAAGAGCTCTACCTGACGTTCATGGGCAATGGCTTCCAGCAGGCTTGCCTGGCCCGATGCGGTAGTTGCGCCCAGCCCTGCACGGGTCCTGATCGCGTTGAGATCGGCAGCGGCGCCGGACAGGTTATTTTGCTCGGCCCGGGCCTCCGCGCGGATGAGGTATTGCTCGGCCAGCCTCAGGACTACATTATACTGCGTCGCGGGGCTTGCTCCGGGCGTCACATACTTAGAAGGATAGTAATAAGTCGTACCATTGAAGGGATAGGCCGTCATCCAGGTCGTGGCGCGCTGATCGCCGGGCTCGAAGCTGTTGACAAGCGTACTAGTCAGATAATATTTAGGGCCGCTTTGGCTGCTGGCCGGGGTATAAAAGCCGAAATCATAGGCGTTCCGGCTACCTTGTGAGGCTGGATACAGTTCCCAGATCACTTCGGGGCTGGTAATCTTAAATACACCGCTTAGACTTGTCGCGAGGCTGTAGGGGCCGGCCAATACGGAATCCACTTCCGCCTCGGCCCGGGCCCATTTACCTTGATACAAATATACTCGGGCAAGCAAGCCCTGCGCCACGTAGAGATTGGCGCGGACCATATTGGCCGATGGATAGTTGGGTTTCAGCAGAGACTCCGCTTTCTGCAGATCGGCAATGACCTGTTGATAGATGGCTGCGGTATCTGTCCGTCCGAGGGTGGCATTGGTCTGATAGCTCGAGCTCGTAGTCAACGGCACGGAGCCATATAGATTGGTAAGTTCAAAATAACAAAATGCCCGAATGAAATAACATTCGCCCGATAGCTGCGTCCTGATGGAATCCGACATGCCGGTGGAGACATTCATCCCTTCGATGGCCGCGTTGCATTGATAGATGTAGTTGTAAGTATCCGCCCAGTCGTAGTAATCCGGACAGTAGTCTGTGTATGTAAACTGATCGTTCTGCCAGTCGAGATAGGTCTGGGAGTAGCCATTCAATTCGTCCGAGGCGAGACCGAGAAAAACACCGAGGGCGCCGTTGAAGGGACTCGAACCCAGTCCGCCATATTGCATCGACGTGTAGAGGCCCGCGACCACCGATGTCGCCGATGCATCCGTACTAAAAGCCTGGGAGGCCTGAATGGCACTTTGTTCGGGATTGGGGGTCAGGAATTTTTTGCAGGAAGAAGCGGAGAGCATCGCCAACACCGCCATAAAGAGCGTGATAGCTTTTGTATTTTTAATATATAGTCTGTGCATGACGATTAAAGTTTAGAATGAAACCTGGATTCCACCGGTAAATGTCCGGATGAGCGGCGTGAATATTCCGCCCGTCTCGGGATCGAGCCCCCGGTAACCGGTGATCGTTAGTAAATTATATCCCTGGACATAGATGGATACCCGTCTCGCGCCAAGCTTGGACAAGACGCTTTTGGGGAGGTCATATGACAGGTACACCGACTTCAGGCGGATGAAAGAAGCGTCGCCGAAATTGGCTGATGATGTTGCGTAGTAGTACCAGTTATAGTTAGCGGTGGTCGCCTTCGGGATGTTCGTGTTTTGGTTGGCGGGCGTCCAGGCATCGAGGGCCAGCACATCGAAATTTTGTTCGGAGCCAATGGGCGAGAACGTGCTGGCGAGATAGTTATAGCCGTCCTTGCGATCTACCTGGATAAAGAACCGAAGGTTCCAGGTCTTGTAGGTGAAGGAGTTCGTAATTCCGCCGAAGACCTTGGGATCGGTATTGCCTAATACCGTTTCTTCGTTTGTACTTGTGTGATCCTGCAAATAAACTGGGTTACCTGCACTATCTAATCGCAGGAACTTATAGCCGATTACACTATGCACGGACTGGCCGATCCTGTAACCGTAGGCATAGGAGCTTGCCGCCAGATTGGGGAATATCACCAGCTTGTTCTTCGGGATGGTCGCGTTGACGGTAGTCTTCCAGGTAAAGTTTTTGGTCCTGATGTTCACGCTGGTGATGTCAAGCTCCAAACCATTATTGGCGATCACGGCGGGGAGGTTATATTCGACAGTAGTAAACCCGGTGATGGCGGGAAGGCCATAGCCGACCAGCTGGTTGCCGGTGCGATTCTGATAATAGTCTGCCGTGAGACTAACGCGGTTTTGTGCGAACCCGAGATCCAGACCGAAGTTCAATTTCTTGTCCGACTCCCAGCTATACTGATCATTTTCCAGATTCTGGGGTGTCACGCCCGTGATGCCCTGGAACGGCGCGGCATACGGTGCGGAATAGTTTGCCGTGTAGCCGTAATCACCGATCTGATCGTTGCCGACCGTACCGTAGCTAACCCGTAGTTTTCCGAAGCTGAGCCATTTTTGGGAGGTCTCCAGCCAATTTTCTTTTGTGAATACCCAGGCGGCGGCTACTGAGCCGAAATTACCCCATCTTCTATCCGACCCGAAACGGGAGGAGCCGTCCCGGCGGCCGTTGAAGCTCAGGATGTATTTGTCCGCCCAGTTGTAATTCAACCGGCCGAAGAACGAACTGTAGCGGTAGTCTGCGTAATTGTAGGACAGGTAGGTATTGCCTGCGGCAGCGGGGGAATTCAACAGGAGGTCCGAGCTATAATTGAAGCCATAGATATAATCCCCGTCGGTAACGCGGCGTTGCAGGGTCGAACCGCCCAGGGCGGAGAGCCTGCCCTGGCCGAGCTTTATATTGTAATTGATCTGTGGCTCCGCCACCCAGCTGCTTAGGTTTGTCCGGCCGAAAACAGCAGACGGAGTATAATAGGGGCTTGGCGCCGCCGATGTGGTTGGCATAGTATTGACCTGGTTCATCGTCGACTGGTTGTAGCCCATACTGACTTTGAGGTCCAGGTCAGGCAATACCTGGTAATGGACGACGGCATTCGAGATCAGATTGCCGGTAGTGTTGTTAAATGGTTGGTACATGACCGATAACGGATTGGTCAGGCTGCCAAAACCGGCCCAGTTAAGCGCCCCGGCAAGCGTATATGGCTGCATGTTGGGGGTGGTGCCAATACTCGTAGCGGGGTCGCCGCCGATGAGATCGTTTTTGTCATAGGAGAAATTATTTGTCGCCTGCACGCCAAATTTCCGGTTGGGCGAGGTGTAATCATAGGTCATCACTCCCGCTATGCGCTGGTCCGCATCACTACCGGGATAGATAGTCGACTCACGGCGGTAAGTCAATCCAAGCGTGAACTTGCTTAGGTCGCTGCCTGATTCCAGCCGCACATTCGCACTCGTCGTATGGGCAGTATTACCGAGGAGAACCTTTTGCCAATCCGTGTTTTGGGTCTGAGAGAAGACAGTGAGGTCGGGCGGGCTTTGAGAGGGGGCAGTGTAATCGAGGCCGTCGTTAATGAATGCCTGTTTTCTCAGCGCCAGGTATTGCTGGGTATTGAGCATATTCATGCGATGGCCGAGCGTGCCCCAGCCCTGGTAGACGTCGGCGGTGGCGACCAGCTTTCCATCCGTGTATTTCCCCCTTCGCGTGGTGATGAGTATTACCCCATTCGCGCCGCGGCTGCCATAGATCGCCGTTGCGTCGGCGTCCTTGAGTATGGTAATGCTTTCGATCTCCGTGGGGTCGATGCTGTTGAGCGGGCTCTGGTCACCCACCGGCGGATCGCCGAGGAAGTCGAATTGATTGAGCGGGGTGGAATTGTAGGGTACACCGTCGACGATATAAAGCGGATCGGTGCCCGCCGCAATGGAGTTTATTCCCCGCAATTGCACCGACATATTTGCACCCGGCCGGCCACTGGTCGTGATCACGTTGAGTCCCGGCACCTGTCCTTCCAGTGCGGATAAGGGGTTGCTAATGGGCTGATCGTGGATCGTTTCGGCGGTTACGGTTGTGACAGAGCCGGTGCTTCGTTCGCGGCTGGTGGTGCCGTAGCCGATGATGACCATATCCGTTAATGCGGAAGGTTTTTCGACAAGACTGATCATCACTTCCTGATTGGTTTTTACCGGATATTCTATGGGTTGATAACCGACAAAGCTCACCAGCAGGGTAACCTTCTCGTCAATATCGCGCAGTTGGAAACGTCCGCTGGCGTCGGTTGTCGTGCCCTTGCTGGTCCCCTTGACTTTGACCGAGGCGCCGATGAGGGGGCGGCCGCTGCCGGCGTCTATGACGATGCCTTGTACCCAGTTTTCCGGAGGTGGGGCGGTAGCGGGTGCGGTGGCCCTTGCCTTTTCGATGAGGATGGTTTTGTCATGAAGCCGGTAGGTGACTGGTAAACCGCGCAGGCAAAGGTCGAGCACTTTTTCCACGGGGGCGTCTCGGACGTCTACATCGATCTTGTAATTTTTGTCAAAGAGGCTTTCATTCCACAGGACGGAATAGCCCGTTTGCGATTCGATCTCGCGGAATACGCCTTCCAACGTCAACCGTTTTGAGGTGATGGTAACCGTTTGCGCAATGGTGTTTGCGCATACGTGAATGGAGAGAGCCAAAGTCAGGAACACGGTAAGTCTCATGATGAGCAGCAGTTTTGGGATGGCAAAGGAGTCCCTGGTGGCAAGGACTTTGCCATGTAAAAGCAGTTTCATACTTTTGGTTACTTGGGTTTTGAAAGTTTTACAGACATCTTGAATCGGTGTATAGTATCAACCGGAGGAACCTAATACTTGCCGGACGTTGTCGCAACCAGCGCCCGGTTTTTTCTTGGCTCCCCTTTTTTAAATGACTCCGTGTATAGTTTTTAAGGTAAAATGGTTATGGTCTTGTCTTCCGCTGCATAATGAACCCCATTGTCTTTTAAATATTGCAAAACAACGGTCAGATCGACATTGCGGTGTAATAGTCCGCCGATGCGAACGCCGGTGGGCATCCCCTTGAATACTACGTCTACGTCATACCAGCGCGAGATCTGCCGCATCAGGGAGACGAAGTCCGTGTTGTCCAGGTCGAGTAGTCCCCTGGTCCAGGCGATCACGCGGCTACCGTCTTGCGGGCGCGTCGTCATGGTCCCGGCAGTATGATCTATCTGCGCCTGATGGCCGGGAGTCAGCAAGAGCTGTTGCGTCCTGTTGCTTAAGCGGACCGAGCCTTGCAGGAGGGTGACGGATGTTTTTTGCTCGTCGGGGTAGTTGGTCACATCGAAGCTCGTACCCAACACGGTGACGCTGATGCCATTGGACTGAACGACAAAGGGCCGGTCTTTGTCCTGGGCTACTTCGAGATAGGCTTCCCCGGTGATGACGACATTACGCTGCTTTTTTTCAAACTTCACCGGGTACATGATCGAGCTGCCTGCGTTGAGCCAAACCTTGGTGCCATCGGAGAGCACGACCGCGTATTCCCGCCCGCGCGGAGTGGCTAATGTATTATAGACGGCGGCTTCGGTGGCTGATGCCTGAGCGGCAGTTGCTTCGGAGGTCTCGCTTCCGGCGGCGTAAACCAGCTCGTTGTTCTTCCGGCTGAGGCTGGCGTTGCCTTGCGTTTTGGGCAACGCGGTACCGGTGGAGTCGAGGTTTATCATCGAGCCATCGCCCAGGGTGAGGACCGCACCGGTGGTACCGGGTTGGGCATGGAAGGCCCCGGCCACGGCGGGGATTTTGGTCGTCTGCCGGGTCTCCTGTGCAAAGTACCAATAGCCCAGCGCGAGGAGCAGGATGAGGCTGGCCGCGGCCATCATCCAGGGGCTGAACAGGCGGCGGGTTCGGGGGGCTTCGGGGGGCGCCACTTCCTCCGGCTGATCCGGGGCTATTTGCGCAAGCAATTGGGAAAGGACCCATTGTTTTTCGCTTTCGGCGCCGGAATCCGCCATCTCCGGGTCCGTCAAAGCCGCTTGCAGGGTATGGTCCATCAAATGGTCCGCATGTCCGCTCCGAATCCAGGCGAAGATCAAATCGACCTCCCCGGGGGTGCATTTATCCTCCAGGTATCTCGTAAACATCTCCTGAAATTGTTTCGGTGATATGGCTTGCATAAAATAGGGCTTATCCTATGTAGACGGACGAGAAAGGAAAAGGAAGACGTGGGATTCAAAAATTTCTTCCTGTGCCGGAAAATCTTTCTCGGAGGTAGGCCAGTGCTCTTACGATGTAGGTTTTGGACGACACCCTGGAGATGCCGAGCTTTTGGGCGACAGCTTCGTGGGTCAGGCCCTCGATCCAATGAAGGCGGAAGACTTCCCTTTGTTTCGGTGGCAGGCTTTGGATGGCCGCTTCGAGCATCTCGTGCCGGCTTTTTATCTCTGCGAGGTCTTGTGGAGACGGCGGCTCGTAGCCATGATATTCCTGTAAAAACCGGCGGTTGGATTCGATGAAGACCTCCCGGCGGAGGAAGTCATAGACGAGGTTGCGGGAAACGGTGAAAAGGTATTTTTCAATGTCATTGATCGTTGCGGCCATTTCGCGGTGGGTCCACAGCTTCACGAATATATCCTGGCTAAGGTCCCGGGATTGTTCCGGCGACTTGGTTAACCTCAGCGCTACACCATAGACGTGGTTCCAATATTTATCATAGATCGCCTGAAAAGCGTCGACATCGCCGGCGGCGAGTCGCTTCAAAAGGGCCGGTTCACTATGGTGGCTGGATTCATTCATGCCGAAAAAAGACAAGCAATAAAGATATAAGATTTTTAAGCGATGGAAAAAAAAGCAATGAAAGTTTCGGTGGCCGAATATTTTCCGGTTTTTCCCCGGATGCTTGCCCGCGATTGCCGATCACGCGAATTTTATCTAAAATAATACTGCATGAGTAAGTTTGCGCTGGTTGTCTTCTTCGCGTGCATTGTCGGGGTTGTGTCGGGTCAGGCCGATACGGCTATACGGCTCGTGGTTTCTTCGCAAAGGCTTAGCGATAGTGCGGTCGAATTATCGGTATTGGCGAAAATCCCTAAAGGTGTGAGGTTGTATACTCTTCGGAGTGGTTTTGACACGACGCTGTGCAGTGCAGTGAATTTCGAGTTTCCGGCGACGGTTCGGGCCGATGGCGGCATTGCTGAAGCTGGCAATATGGTAGCTTCGACCGACAGTAGCGTCGGCGGTCCCGTCAGGTTTGTCACCGACAGCCTTCGGTGGAGCCAGCGTTTTGTCATCCGGGACAGCGGGCAGGTTACGATCAAAACCAGGGTCACTTACTTTTACTTGCAGAAGGGAGCTTATCTGTCGGGGGATACGACGTTCAAGACTTTTATCGTGCCTGTTGCGGCTGGGCCTTCGGTTGGGGTTTCTGCTGGGCCTTCGGTTGGGGCCGCGGCTGGAGGCTCGGCGCTTGCCGGACGCTCGCTGTGGTGGATATTCCTCGCGGCATTTGGCGGTGGGCTGCTGGCACTTCTGACGCCTTGTGTCTATTCCATGATCCCTATTACGGTGAGCTTTTTTACCAAGCGAAGCCGCACGAAGGCAGAAGGGCGCAGGAACGCCATCGCCTATGCCATATCCATTGTGATCATCTTCACGGTTATCGGGTTTGGCGTTACGCTGATCTTTGGGCCCGCCGCACTGAACAATCTCGCGACGAACTGGATCGCCAATCTCGTTTTCTTTGCGCTGTTCATCGCCTTTGGGTTGTCCTTTCTCGGCGCCTTCGAGATCGGTTTACCGGGGTCGTGGTCGAGTCATGCGGATGCCAAGGCGGGTACGGGCTCTTTTAGCGGCATCTTCTTCATGGCGCTTACGCTGGTAATCGTCTCGTTTTCCTGTACCGGGCCTATTATCGGGAACCTTCTCGTATTGGCGGCGCGCGGCAGTTATTACGGGCCGCTGGTGGGCATGTTCGGTTTTTCACTGGCGCTGGCATTGCCTTTTGCGCTTTTTGCCTTCTTCCCCAGCAAGCTCAATGTCCTGGGCAAGGCAGGCGGGTGGCTCAACGCCGTCAAAGTCACCCTGGGTTTCCTGGAGCTTGCCCTGGCGCTGAAATTTTTATCCAATGCAGATCTGGCTCGCGGGTGGCGATTGCTGGACCGGGAGATCTTTCTTTGTCTGTGGATCGTGATCTTTGGGTTGCTGGGAGTCTATTTGCTTGGGCGGTTAAAGCTCCGCCATGACGACGAGCTCCCGAAGAACGATTTCGGGCAACCGCATCTGAGCGTCGTCCGCTTGCTGTGTGCTTTTTTTTCTGTGGCCTTTTGTGTATACCTGGTACCGGGGCTTTGGGGTGCGCCGCTGAAGGGTGTCAGCGCTTTTCTGCCGCCGATGGGGACGCAGGATTTCAATGCGGCGGGTGGTTCCTCGGGGGCCGGGTCTCCGGGGGCTGGCGGTTCGGGGGCTGGTTCTTTGGGAGCTGGCGGTTCGGGGGCGCCCGATGGTTCGGCCGGGGCGGGAGTTTTGAAGCCGGCGAAGTATGTTTCGCAGATGAAGATCTATGAACCGGAGGTCGTGACCAGGTTCGGGCTGCGGACGTATTTCGACTATAACGAGGCATTGGCGGCTGCGCGGGCTTTGCATAAACCGCTGATGCTCGATTTTACCGGGATCAACTGTGTCAATTGCCGGAAGATGGAGGGGCAGGTATGGAGTGATCCGGCGGTGATGCAAATCCTCAAAAATGACTTTGTGATCGCTTCGCTTTATGTCGATGTCCAAAACATCGACTTGCCGGTGGCCGAGCAATATTTCTCAAAAGACCTCGGTCGGCGGGTCGAGACGCTTGGGGACCGGAATGCCGATCTGCAGGTATCCCGTTTTGGCGCCAATACGCAACCTTATTATTTCTTTGTGGACGGGAATGAACATAAGCTGGCGGATGAGGGATATGGGTACGATCCGGATATCGCAAGGTTCGTTGCGCACCTCCGGAAGGTGATCGACTCGTCGAATTTGCGTACTTTAGGGGGATTATGGAAATAGTAGCCATCATCGAAGAGCATGCCCATCACTTTCTTATAGGGTTGAAGACCGAATACACCGGTGAAAAAGAGGCCGTCGTGATCATCCGGAAATATATCGACGGGCAAAGGATCAGCGAGGAGGAATACCATGTGCTGAAGACACAACTTGCGGACTCGCTGAAGATCGTGGGCATCGGGGTACCTTTTGCGCTGATCCCGGGCGCTTCTATTGTAATGCCGATCCTCATAAAGGTGGCCGAGAAGCATAATATCGAGCTGATGCCGTCGGGATTTGTGCAGAAGCCTAAGAGCGGGGCTTGATTGGTTAAGCCAACTACTCCAGCCGTTTCAGGCGGAAAAGGAGCTGCTGGATAGCCTCCTGGGCGTCGTCGAGGATGGATTGGGAGAAGGATTGCGAAAACACTTTTTGTCTTGTGTCCTCGACATGCTGATAGTAGTTTTCAATATGTTTCAGGTAATCTTTTGGGCACTTCGTTTCGGGTATCACGATGTCTAGTGTCCCTTCGAGAGAGAAGGTGGTCTCCACGAGGCGATCGGTTATTTCGACGAGCGAATCGATGGCCTGGTCCAGGGAAATATGCGCCTCATAGCTACCTCTTCCGGTGATGGACCAGTGGATCAATTTGAGGGAATTGCGGAAGGAGATCAATTCGCCGAAGAAGGTAGCGGCTTCGCTTTTGTTGTTTTTAGCAGTAGACATTTGATCGATGTTTTCGAGACTGTAGCATATCGTGTGCCACGCGCGTTTAGAGCTGTTTTACGGAAAGCATGATCGTGAACGAGGCGCCTCTATCCTTCGCTCCACCGGCTTGAATCGAGCCGCCGTGCCGCTCGACGATATTCTTGCACAAGGAAATATCGGGATAAAGCATTTGCATGCTCGCATAGTTCGAGCGCATGATAGCTACCGCCGCTTCGACAAACACTCCCGAATCCGGTTAACTGTCGTTTCAGCTCGTCATTTGAACACGTCACCACGATCTGGAGGATCTCGCGCAACTCGTTATCGTCTTCCGGTTTTGTCAAAAACAATGTCACACCCAGCTGACACGCTCTGTCGACATCCCGTTTCGCAGAGGAAGTGTCTTTTAATTTTTTCAGGCTCTCCCAGCCGTTCAGCTCAGCGGAGCGTGGAAAAAAGGCTACAGCAGGTTGTAGGAAAAGACCCTGAGCGTATCATTTAAGTCGTGGCATGGTTTTGCAAGGCAGACAATAGATATAATCATTTTTACTTACATACTCCATTCTATGCCAAATTTAACCACTGCAACGAAACGTAAAGCGGTAAAGAAATCGATTACCGGAGCTAAGGCTAATGGCCGCACCAACGCGGACGCACGTGCGCAACATAGCAAGCTTGAAAAATTCTTCGTGGATGAGCTGAAAGACATTTACTGGGCCGAGCAAAAGCTCGTAAAAACGTTGCCAAAACTTCAGAAGGCGGCTACGTCCGATGACCTGAAAACGGCTTTCGGATCGCACCTGGAAGAGACGAAGACGCATGTACAGCGGCTTGAAAAGGCGTTCAAGCTACTGGGGCAAAAGGCCGTTGCTAAAAAGTGCGATGCCATGGCAGGGATCACCGAAGAGGGCAGTTCTGTGATCGAGGATACCGACAAGGGCAGCTCCACGCGGGATGTGGCGCTGGTATTAGCCGGACAGAAAGCGGAGCATTATGAGATCGCCACCTATGGGGGCCTTATCCAGATCGCCCAGACGCTGGGACATCAGGATGTGGCCGGCCTGCTGGAGGAGACGCTCGAAGAAGAAAAAGAAGCCGACAAGAAGCTTACCGAGATTGCCGAGAATGGGATCAATTTTGAGGCGTCTGAGGAAAGCGAGTAGAGGGATCGACCTGCCAGGTCTTACCCGTCCTGACGTCGATGGTGAATGGATGAGGCGGTGGCAGCGTGAGCTTGCCGCCGCCGATCGTTACGGGCATCCAGAGATAACGGGAGTCCCATTGTGTTTTCGGCTGCCATTGGTCGCCCATAAATAATACGCTGGTCGTTTTTGTGCCCGCGACCTTGAACAACATGGTCGATTGAGAGCCGTAGGTGTTTGTCTCCGGCGGTGCGATGTCCTTAAATTCGCTCCATGGCCCCGAGAGTGACCGGGCCGTGGCATATTTGTTGGGATTGGGCCGCCAGCCTGTGAGGGCGGAGCCGACAACGTAATACAACTTTTTATAGTGGACGATGGCACCGCCTTCGAGCGGCGCTTGAATAAAGGCTATCTGGCGTTCTACCTCCGTATAGTTGGCCGAAAGTCCGGCAATATAGAAGCCTTTCGAGGGGCGGCTTTCGAAGATAAGATAGGGTGTGCCGTCGTCGTCGATGAATTGACCGATGTCGCGACTTTCGAATCCGAGCGGGCGGAAGCTTTTGAGATACCGGAACGGGCCTTCAGGTGTGGGGCTGGTTGCGATACCTACCCGGGCATACTGGTATCGCCGGTCATCGAGGTGAAAATACATCACATAAGTGTGGGTCTTTTTATTAAAGAACACCTTGGGTCGTTCAAGTATCCATCGGGCGCCGAGATTTTCGGGATCGGTGAGCTGGAGGACATTGCCGATGAAGGTCCAATTCATCAGGTCGGTGGAGCGATACCCGCTGACATAGCGATAATTCGTGTCGAGGCCCTGTGTCCGTTGTTCGCCATACCAATAGTAGAGCTTGCCGACTTTGATGATGCCGCCGCCATGGGCCTGGATGTGCTGCCCGGCGGAATCGGGCCAGACGGCGCCGGGGTCGATGAAGGTGCGTTGGCCTGTTGCTACGGTTTGCAGGGTACATAGAATGAAAAATGCGGCGGCGATCTTTTTGAACATAGGCTTTGTTGATGATCTAAGATAACCAATATGTCGGGTTTTCGGCTTATCTTGGCTGCTATGAAAAAAGCAGGGATAGTATTGATCGCATCGTTGTTTTCGATGTTGGTTTCGGTTTCGCGAGCCCAGGCTCAGGCTGTCGCTCCGGCCAAGCGGATCTTTTCCGAATCGGCCGCTGAAAAGCAGCAGCGGATGGCCTGGTGGACGAATGACAGATTTGGGATGTTCATTCACTGGGGCATCTATTCCATGGCGGCGAGGCATGAGTGGGTGAAGCATAACGAGCACATGACCAACGAGGAGTATCAGAAATATTTCGACTTTTTCGACCCGGATCAATTCGACCCGACTGCCTGGGCAAAACAGGCCAAGGCAGCGGGCATGAAGTATGCCGTCCTTACCACCAAGCATCACGACGGGTTTTGTCTTTTCGACTCGAAATACACCGATTACAAGGCGACCAATACGCCGGCCCATCGCGACCTCGTGAGGGAATATGTCAATGCGTTCCGGGCGCAGGGGTTGAAGATCGGGTTCTATTACTCTCTGCTGGACTGGCATCATCCGGACTATACGATGGACGACGCCCATCCGCTGGTTCAGATGGATACCAGCCAGGCCAATTACGACCGGTTGAACAAAGGGCGGGATATGCATAAATACCGGCAGTATCTGCGCGACCAGATCACGGAGTTGCTGACCAACTATGGCAAGATCGATATCCTGTGGCTGGACTGGACCTGGGGCAGGGGCGACAAGCGCGGCAAGCATGCGGAGGACTGGGGTGCTGTCGAACTGTTGAAGCTCATCAGAAAGCTGCAGCCGGGCATCATCGTAGACAACCGGCTGGGGCTGGACGAATATGCCGATGGCGGCGACTTTGAAACTCCCGAACAGGTTTCTCCGACTCAACTGGCTCCATACCGGGGTAAGACATGGGAAACGTGTCAGACTTTCTCCGGCTCGTGGGGGTATTACCGGGATGAGAACAGCTGGAAGAATGATCATCAACTGCTCGATCTGCTGATAACATCTGTAGCAAATGGAGGCAACCTGATCCTGAATGTAGGGCCGACGGCGCGGGGCGATTTCGACTACCGCGCCAAAAATGCGCTGGATAGTCTTTCCTTGTGGATGCATGCCAATAGCCGATCGATCTACAACTGCACCTATGCGCCTGAGGAGTTCAAGGTCCCCGAGGGCACGAGATTGACCTATGATAAATCGACCCGGCGGCTGTACGTGCATTTAATGGAGTATCCGGGTACGCATACGCTCGTGTTGCCCGGATATAAGGATAAGATCCGGTATGTGCAGTTCCTGCATGACGCTTCGGAGATCAAGAGCAAGGTCGACGGTGACGATGTTACGCTTTTGCTGCCGGAGCGAAAACCCAATGTGGAAATTCCGGTGATAGAGCTCATGCTCAAATAGTGGCTATTTGATTGCCATTTTGAAGTTCTCCGTAGTGATCAATCTTGTGTTGTACTGTTTTTGATATTGCCGATGGGCTGGGTCCGACGGGTAGGCAACGGCGTTGTTGTACGGGTATGCTGGCATCGCGTGAAAGGGCAAGGGCGCGACCGTTTGGCCATAGGCGGTGTTGAGGTCGCCATCTTTGACCCAGCCTTCGCTGTAAATGAGGAAATCGCGGCGCCAGCCCTGGGGCAGCGGCGGAAGCCGGGTTGCGTCGAACGCCATGCTGATCTGATCGCCGCCTCCGGCGATAATATACTTGTCGTCCGCTTTTTTCAGGAGGGGCAGGACATTTCCGTAGCGGGTGTAGTAGCCCGTGAGGTCCCGCCATTTTTCGCCATGGGAGACGGCATAATAATCAAACCAATGTGGCCCGAAGGGTCCGCCCTTCCTATACATGGATGAATATCCGCGGAAGGCGAGGCTTGCGCTCGTCATGGTGAGATCGTGCATCTTCACCGGGGCGTCGGATAGACCTGTTGAAAAGAAGATCTCGTCCCAATAGACCTGCATATTGGTCCGGATGCGGATGCGCCGGTCTGTGGGCGTTAGGAATTTGCCGGAAAGGTTTACGATCACCATTTTGTCTTTACCCATGGGGTAGCCCATATCGGGGATCACGGTTTGCCACTGGCCCTGCGCGTTGACGACCTGCAGTTGCGGCGGGTGCTGGGTTACGGCATCGGATTGTGCCATCGCCAGGTTGATGCTGGCATCGGCGGGGAAGGTCCAGCCGCGTAGGAAGAGATAGAGGCTGTTTGTAGCTTCGGCCTTTTCTCCGAGGTCTACCATTAAATCATGATCTTCCGCGATCCCCTGGTATTTGCCGAGGTCGAAATTCGATACGTATTGGAAGTCGTAGGCTTTGAGTTGTTCTTTGACGTCGTTGCCGTTGCCGTCGACTGCGGTCGTGGGGTAGTATTTGTTTCCTACGCTATAGACCTTTTTGCCGGGATAAGGTGGTGGCGCCATGCGTTCGTCGGCAAACAGATCGACGGAATCGGGGTGATCCACGGCTGTCAGCGCGACCTTATCGAAATAGACGGCTTCCCAAAGCTCTTCCGTGATCTTTATCGAATAGCTGTTGTCTTTGGGTTTGAGGGCGTCGCCGGGGATCAACAGGTATTCTTTTGATGGGCCGGAATAGGCATAGCTTGTGTCTTTGTTTTTTAGCGCCAGCGGCATGCCCAACGCACTCCGCCACATCATGTCTTTCAGAAAGGAATATTTTTTGCCGTTCCAGGCAAACAGGAAGGGGCAGGAGCCTTTGAGCATCTGTTCCTCCATGATCCGCTCATTGGCCGTGGGATCGACGATGTATTGCGGCGTGCCGTTAGGCCAGATGACCCGCGCCGTCTCCGGGTTGCGATGGGCTCCCAGGCCGAAATTGGTGATGGGTCTTTTGATCGTCTTGAGCTGATAGAGATTTCCGGCTTTGAGCTCGACCTGGGCTCCGATACCCGTTCGGTTATTTTTGCTGCTGCCATAGGAAAGCCCGGTGAGCTGCACCTGCATGTAATGGTTGGTGTTACCTACGTCGTTGCGGATTAGTTTGACGCCGCCGGGGCCTGCGAGAAAGATATCGTCGTCACCGTCCCCATTGAAGTCGGCGATCGCGATCTTTGTTGCCTGGCCGGTGGTTGGTGGCAGGATGGAGGAGACATTACTGAAACCTTTTGGTCCATTGTTATGGAAGAGCTGGACGGCCTTTTCCGTCGCGTTGGCGGTGGTGCCTGCGATCAATAGATCGACGCGGCCGTCGTTGTCGTAGTCCGTGAACACGGCATCGGCAATCTGTACATAATGGAGCGAGGCCGTGAGCGTTTGCGAGGCCGGGTCGACGACGAAATGGTCGCCGTTGATATTTTTTAATAAGAAGGCCTGGCCGTTGGCACCGGCGACGAAGAGATCCGGCAGGCCATCGTTATTGTAATCTCCAAAGGCCACGGCCCTGCCGTTGAACCTGGGATTGCGCAGGCCTGCCGCGGCGGTGACGTCTTTAAACCGGGAATGCCGGTTGTTGTTCAGCAGCGCGGGGCCGTGGGTCTCGCCGGCGGCGATGATATCGAGGTCGCCATCCTGATCATAGTCGGCGAAATCCATGTTCGCTCTTGCGTTTGTGACCGCGAGACCCATCGCGCCGGCCTGTTCGGTGAAGGTACCGTCGCCGTTGTTACGAAAGAACCGGCCTGCTCCATTGGTCGAGACATAGATATCGATGTCGCCGTCCTGATCGAAGTCGGCGAATAGCAGCTTGTTTACGCCGGCGCCGATGCTTATGTTGGTCTGAGCTGTGAACTTGCCGTTTTTGTTCTTATATAAAAGGATACCATTTGTCGTGGCGACAAAAAGATCGGGATAGCCATCGTTATCATAGTCGATGAAGGCGGCGTCATTGTCCTCCGCGGCGTGATCGATGCCACCGGGAACGGGATTTTCCTGAAAACTGCCGATGGTGCTGATGAGGAGGCGTGACTTTTGGCGGCCGCCGGTTACGCTGCTCGTATACAAATACATCTCGCCGGCGGCGGTGTAATCTGTTACGGCGACGACGGATCTCGTGGCGCCGCCATTGCCCGGTGCTGCGCCGGTGCCTGAGGCTGCGCTTGCTGATTCAAGCCCGATGTCACGGGTTGCGTCTGTGAAACCTTTGTTTGTTCCAAATCCTCTTGTTGCGGTGACGTCTTCGCCAATGTTAGGGCTGGAAGCGAATTCGGCATACCCCGATGGGAGCTGCGGTCCGTTGAGGGGGGCGAGTGCGGAGATGTAACTACCCGTGAGCTCCAGGACATTTTGGAACCTCGTTAGATGATCCTTTGCATTTTTGAGGTTGCCGGCGCGCAGCGATTGTATGAGCTCGTTGTAGGAGGCTCTTACTTCGGAGCTGAAGTCCGGCGAGAGTCTTTTGATGTCCTGCAGAAAAGCGATGGCCGAATCAGGCTTTCCGTTATCGATCCCGAGGTCCGCCAGTCGCAGCCGGATGACGATATTCGCCGGCGCGTATTTCAGCGCTTTCAATAGGTATTTTTCTTTTGATTCGCCGAGGGAGGCCAGCGCACAATAGGCGAAGATACTTTTGGGGTCTCGTCTGATGAGCTCTTCGAGTTGTCGTGTTGCGTTTTGCCGGTCGCCTTTTTGGATGTAGACTTTGGCGAGTACGGACCGGATATAGCTATCATCGGGCTTTAGCTTTAGGCCGGCGCTTGCCGTGTTCTCCGCTTTGGCGTAGTTATTTTGCGTCAGGTAAAGGATGGCGAGATCCCGATAGTTGAAAATATCGCCAGGATCGGCTTTTATGGCCTGGCCGAAGGCATTTTCGGCCTGGGTGAGGTTGTTTTGACGCAGGTACTGGTAGGCGAGCAGGCGGGGGCTGGTGCCGGGAGCCTGGGCCAGGGCGCTGACAGCAGAGAGCGCCGCGAGGGTTACAAAGCAGTAGAATTTGGCCGCCAATTTTGAGGCTAAAGTATTGAAAATCCACTGATCCAGCAACTAACCCTAATATTGGACCGGCCGCCTTATAGCGGGTCGTGCTTTTTGTGCTTATATCAATGAAACCAATTCGGCGACGCGGTTGGAGATACCTACCTCATTGTCGTACCAGGCTACTACTTTGATAAACTTACCCATCGTTTTCGTGAGGCTGGCGTCTACGATACAGGAGTGCGTGTTGCCGAGGATGTCGGACGATACATATTGTTCTTCGGTGTATTCCATGATCCCCCGCAATGAGGTATCTGCGTAACGTTTCAGGGTTGCTTTCAGATCGTGGGCTGAAATCTCTTTTGTGAGATTCACGGACAGATCGGCGATAGAGCCATCGATCACCGGGACCCGGTAGGCATACCCGTCCATCTTCCCTTTGAGGTTGGGCAATACGTCCCCGATAGCTTTGGCAGCGCCGGTGGAGGTGGGAATGATGGAATAAGAAGCGGCCCGGGCACGGCGCAGGTCTTTATGGGGAGCATCCTGTAAATTTTGATCGGCGGTAAAGGCGTGGACGGTGACCATAAACCCGGATTCGATGCCGAATTCTTTGTCTATTACATGCAGCACGGGCGCGATAGCTCCTGTGGTGCAGGAGGCAGTGCAGTAAATGACGTCATCACCGATGAGCTCGTTATTGACCCCATGCACGATGGTCTTGACGCCGCCGGTTGCCGGGGCAGTGATGAGCACTTTTTTGGCGCCGGCGTGGATGTGGGCATGCGCTTTTTCTTTGTCGGTAAACCGGCCGGTGGATTCGACGACCACATCGACGCCAAGCTTTGCCCAGGGCAGCTGCTGCGGATCACGTTCGCTCAGCATGGCGATCCGCTTCCCATTGACAATGAGAGCGTTGTTTTCGGCAGTGACCTCGCCCGGAAAACGGCCATGAGCGGTATCGAGCTTTAAAAGATGCGCAAGCGTCATTGCGTCTGTGAGATCATTTACCGCAACGACTTCGACTTCCGGATGGCTTTGTAAAGCGCGCAGGGTCGTCCGGCCAATGCGGCCGAACCCATTGATTGCAATTTGCATATTGTTATTGTGAATTAAGCGATAACAGACATCGCGGGCGCTGGTTCTTTCCGGGAGGTCCGAAAAGCCCGCCGGTAGTCCGATGGTGTTGTCATAAGATGTCGCAGGAAGGTGCGGCGCATGGAAACCAGCCCGCCAAGGCCGCAATGCTCGGCGATTCTTTCCAGCGGCATATCCGTGTCTTCCAGATATTTCCGGGCCGTCTCCACGCGCACCTTCTCGATATATTTCGCCGGCGACATGCCGGTGTGTTTTCGAAAGACGCGGGTAAGGTTCCGTACACTCATATTGAGATGCTCCGCCATTTCGACGACGTCCAGTTTTTCCGGTAGATGATCCTTTAACCAGCCTTCGATCCTGCCGGCTATATTCGAGCTTTCGTAAGCCGGAAGCAGGCTACCGAATTGCGACTGGAAACCCGGTCGGTTCAGATAGAACACCAGGAATCGCGCCACCTTTGTGGCCAGGTCGCGGCCAAAGTCCTCTTCGACTAGTGCGAGGGCCAGGTCGATCCCGGAGGATACGCCGGCAGACGTATAGACGTGGCCGTCGACGGTATAGAAGGGGTCACTGTTCACGTCCACCTGCGGATAGGCTTGCTTTAGCTTTTCGCCGAGGTTCCAATGGGTGGTGGCTTTGCGGCCATCGAGCAGCCCGACCTTTGCCAGTACGAAGGCGCCGCCGCATACCGAGCCGATGCGTCTGGTGTTGGTTTCATCGATCTTTGCCATCCAATTGTAAAACGGCTCTAATGACGGTGCTGTCCTTTCGCTGAAATCATTGCCGGCGATGAGCAGGGTGTCGATAGGTCCCGTTACGTCCATCGCGGAAAACCTGCAGTAGATATCGATCCCTGTGGCGAGGCAGACCATGCGGTCCGCCGTCGGCGAGACGACCAGGACTTCGTAGCCTTCGGGGAGACCGGAGTCCTGCTGGCACTTGTTTGCATAGTTGAAGACGTCGGCCGGGCCTGCAAAGTCGAGCAGCAGCAGCTTTGTCATGGCTACGATCACTACTCGTTTCTTTTGCCTGGAAGCTTCACTGTTCATGAGTCAAAGGTAATCCTTGTCGCGGCTGTCTCAAAGGACATAAATTATACAGTTTGGGCCATTGGGTATTTTACCGAATTTTGCAGGAATGAGCTATCGAAGGGTTGCGCCGCCGGCGGCGCTGCGGGACGACGTCGACTTCTTTTGGTGCCTGGAGGGCCAGGTGGAGGAGGGGGCGCAGAGTGCTTTTACGGTGATGCCCAATGGCCAACCGGGGTTGATCTTTCAGCAGTCGCCGCAGGCGTTTACGGGTTTTGACGGTGGCCGGCTGCCGCAATTATTTGTTTTTGGCCAGCCTACTGGGTTTGGGCAATTGCATGCCACGGGAAGCTATTGCCAGGTCGGGGTGAGCTTTCATCCTGCGGCGCTTCGTTCGCTATTCGGGCTGGCGGCGAGTGAGTTGACAGACGCTCATTTTTCTTTGAGCGAGCTTCGCCGGACTTCTTTGACCGGGCAGCTTTTGGAATCCCGAGGGGTGGAGCAACAATTTGCCTGTCTGGCGAGGTTTCTTATGGGGTTGAAGCGGTCGGGTGATCACCTGGAAAATGCAAAGGCGGGGTTCGCTGCCGGGGCGCTGCGCGAGGGCCGGGAGTTATCGTTTGTGCAAAGGGAGTTGGGGATCTCGGAGCGATCGCTCGAACGGCTTTTTCTTGGCCACATCGGGCTTACGCCGATCCTGTATAGTCGCATCAGCAGGTTTCAAAACGCTATGGCGCAGCTTAAACAGGGCGCCTATTCTTCGCTTACAGATGTAGCTTATTCGTCGGGTTATTTCGATCAGTCGCATTTTATCCGCGATTTCCGGCGGTTTTCGGGGGTGAGTCCGCGGGTATATCTGCGAAAGAGCGTCGAGCGGATGCCGGGTTTTCCCGAATGGGAGGTGTGAGGGTACGGCGGCCTGCGGCGTCGGTTTTTTACAATTTCGTGTGGGGAGGGCTGGGTATTTTTGCCGATGAACCAAAGAACAAGCAAATGAAAAGTGTCATCAACTGGTTTGAGATCTATGTAGCGGATTTCGACAGAGCTAAGAAATTTTATACCGAGGTGTTTAAGGTGGAGTTTACACAAAGGGTTGTGGAAACCGACCGGCATACGCAGATGAACTATGCGACTTTTCCATCCTCAGAGGGCGGCACTGGCGGCGCCATCGTGAAGATCGACGAGGTGCAGCCCGGTCCGGGTGGGACCTTGTTGTATTTCGATTGCGAGGATGTCGAGATCGAACTCGGCCGGGTCGAGAAGGCCGGGGGAAAGATCATCCGCCCCAAGCTCGATATCGGGGAGTATGGGTTTATCGCCTTTATCCAGGACACCGAAGGAAATATGCTCGGATTGCGATCCGCTAATTCAAAAAAACACGCGACTGGATAGATTGGCCGATAATTACACCGCTCTGGTGCGATTGTTCAATGAGTACGCCGCTATGGAAATTTGCCATGTCCGCGGCCGTCTGCCAGGGTAATAATCCACGCGCACCAACGTATATGTAGGCGTTGAGCAGGACAAAAGCGACTAAAGCGATATAAAAATACAGATCATATTCATCCAAAAGGGGAGTTTGAGTATAAAGGATACCCTCATATGCATTCGGCCGGGTAAAGACTTTATTATTTAGGGGATCGGCGATGAGCCAGCGGCCGTCGATAAATACTTCGATGATCTTGTGCGCCGGAAGCTCTCCCTTCGCCTTCATCTGGCCGATCCGCACAGGATAGTCATAGC
>Ga0134128_10001110_pt1 | contig 35865 bp, 23 predicted proteins | sample KB31754_FD_96462 | JGI IMG/M metagenome (GOLD analysis project Ga0134128, IMG submission 96462) | Terrestrial soil microbial communities with excess Nitrogen fertilizer from Kellogg Biological Station, Michigan, USA - KB3-175-4 | ecosystem: Environmental > Terrestrial > Soil > Unclassified ...
CGCGCGCAGCGCCATATCGCCGCTGAGCGTGAAGTTGAGGATGTGGGAGTCGTAGAGAGTGGCATCGAGCGAAGCCTCTCCCTTGGCGAAATCCAGTATGCCGAGAGCGTCCATGTTGAGGCGCACCACGGCAGCGGCATCCGACGGCGCGCGCACGGAAACGCGGGCGATCAACACGATGCGGATTGGCTCGGGAAGTTCAACGATGACGGCGATTGCGGCGGTCAACAGCGTCGGAGTGCCCCAGCCGATCAGCGCCATGGGGCTGAACAGGAAGCGGCCCGGAGCGGTGGGAAACAGAGCGTCCAATTGCGCCAACACGAGCGGGGCATTGGTGACCGCCGTTTTGGGGAACAGCACCTGAGAGAGCGTGTTCGCCTTGAGTGCCGCATGCAGCGCATCGGCGCTGGCGGTACGATGCACAGCCATCATTCCGCCGACGCCGTTCAGCGTAAAACCCCAGCCGAGCTGCACCGGCGGGAACGTGGCGTCAATCAGCGCGAGCAGCGAGTAGCCGCTGCCGCCCGCCACCTGAGTGGTGATGAGCCCGAAGCCCTGCAGCGCCAGTTCGGCGAACTGGAGTTGCACCATGCCCGCGTATTCCTGCTTGGTATCGTCATGCGAAAGGAAGCCGCCGCCCGTTACGCCCGCGGCGTCGATCGAAAGTCCTGCTCCAGAAGGAGGCTTGAAATGAAAACTGGCGTCGATCGGGCCGAGGTTGCCGTCATGCGCAGCCAGCCCGATGACTCCGCCGAATCGCTGCAGCACCACCGCAACCGGCCCGATGGTCAGGCCGCAGGTGACACTGGCCTCTATGCCGAGACCGTCCGAATCCGGCAGCAATTCAAAATGCAGTGAAACGATCTGGAGCGGTCCGATGGTCGCATTCAGCGGCAGATCGATGGCAATGGAGCCTGACCCTTCGAAGCTGAATCCCTGCGTGGCGGACCAGCGCAGCCCGGCATCGAACGTCGCGTCCACACCGCCGGACGGGACCACCGATGAGACAAATGAATCTGCGCCATCGCGTCGCAGAGTGGCGTGCCCGCCCGTGAGCTTCAGACTGAAACTCGGCGCAAGAGAACCGGCGAGCACTTCCACCCCTGCGCCGAACTGAACGGAACCCACTTCGACCACGCCGCCGCCCGGCAAGGACACGATGTTGATCTTGCTGCCGTCCGCCTGGGCCCACGCGAGCGAGACCATGACGCCGCCGGTCACATGATCCTCCACCGAATCCGTCAGCAGTCCGGCCTTGATGGACATGTCGTGGCCCGGGCGGAACTGCAGCGCGATGCCGGAGTCGAGCGCCACCGTGGAATCGAAGCCGAGCGTCAGGTTCTCGCTGAGCGGGAAGCTCACCTCCGCGCTCCCATACACGAAGGGAGCAACGGCGATGCCGCCATCGGAGCCGTTCGGCGTTGTGGCACGCAGCGGAAACATGGAGATGCCGGCCTCGACTGTGCCTGGACCCATCCCGCCGACGAAGGTTCCAATCACCTGCGTCAGCGGGTTGGTATCGGCGGCGGGCGCCGGACTCCCGGTTAGCTGCTCTTCGACGCGGCGCGGCAGTTTGCGTACGCGGGTCGGCTGTCCGAGCACTTCGACAATCGCGTTCAGGTTGACGATAAATCCGTCCGCGTCAAAGGCCGCCGTGCCCCATCCGTATCGCGACTCGAGCAATCCCAACGGATCGGTAACCAGCTTCGTCAGCGCGCCCCAATCGAAGTTGACGCGAATGTGCTCGACCTGATAGATCGACGGATCGGCGTCGAAGTGATGCAGCGTGATCACGCCGAAAAACTGTAGCAACGCATACGCCAGCGGAGAGATCGCCCCGATCCGGGAGGCGATCAGGGCGCTGCTAAACCGCCCGAGAATCTCGCTCTTGATCTGCGTCTTGTCCAGGTAGTCGCCGGTGATGCTCAATCCGGCGATGGTGGCCCTGATGTGAACGATGGCCTGTTGCAGCTCAAACAGAACCTCGGCGAATTCGGCCGCCAACACATCGTCGCCCGCGCCGGCGGCCAGCGATTGATCGAGCGCTTCCAATTTGGAGACGAGGGCTGAGATATCGATTGCGCCGAGGCCGAGATCCTGCGACCCCGGAGGCGCTTCCCAGCCGAGCGCATTCAGCGTCGCGACGGGTCCGCCATCGGCGCTTGCCAGCGTGCCAAGGACTTTCAGCAACTGCCCGGCTTCATACGCAAGTCGATCGAGGGTGCTGGGCATCGGCTCTATGCTTTCCGGAACGGGAAGTTGTCAGGCGCGGTCAGGTCAAAGTCTTCCAGTTTGCGCTTCGGCGGCGTGTCCTCGTTGAACACGGAGCGGAGGTAACTCTTGAGCGCGTAGTGGTCCACCGTCGCGGCGACCTTCGTATTGCCGAGGAAGCGCGAGATTTTGCCGAGGCCATCGAAGTCGGGACCGTAGTCGTGGTCCACCGGAAGAATGCGGATTGGGCTCACGACGTTCGGACTCGTTTTGATGCCGGCGAGCTTGGATTCCGCTTTCTGGTTCCACACGGCGAGCCAATCCGCCGCCGGCGAATCGTTGAGTTCGCTCGATGCCGTGTCCAGCACGCCGGGCTGATTGTTGACCAGAATGCCCAGGTGCTCGGCCCACAATCGCCGGCGTAAGGCATCCACAGCGGCGGAGATCGTTGGCGGATCCTCATAGATCAGCAGGTTCGCTTCGGTATGCCTCACTTCGCCATCCACCGCCGATTTGAAGTAGTCTTCGGCGTCGAGCGAAGCACCGTCGAGATTGGCCGAGCCCACGGTGGCCCAAACGTTGTCGACAATCGAGGTTTTGGTGTGCAGATAGTTGTCGACCAGCCGCGGATTCGGATGATTCGAATCCGAAGCTTGATGGCTGAAGGTGGAGAATACGCGGAAGTGCGATTTCACCGCGTCTTTTCCATACTTCTTCAACAGCGGTCCGGTGATGGAATTGAGGGCGTTCCGCTGCCAGCGCAGGTAGTACGGCATGTCCGGCGACACGTTGATCAGCAGAATGACGGCGAGCTTCGGCTTCGCGAGCATGGCGTCGGTAAGCGCCTGCGCGATGCGCGGATTGTGGAAATACTGATTCTCGATGTAAATGAAGCGATCGGCGAAATGAATCGCGCGAAGGTACGCCTCGAGGACGCCCTTCTCGCCGTCCGTTTCTCCCGGACCGTTGAAGAGGCGGTCGAGCGTCAGAATCAACTGCACGGTGGACCCGAACTCGCCGGTGCCCGCGCTGACCGCACTGGGCGTGTTCGCCGCAGCCTGCGAGTCCGAGGGCTCGGCCACCTTCCAGTGAGAATTGAACAGCTCCTGGACATCTTTCAACGCGGGCCCGCGCACCGCCACGCTGACATCGTGGATCGGTCCTTTGGCCGCCGCCCCGCCGCGCTTCGGATAAGCAATTTCGTGCTTTGGGGAATCGTAATAAACCTGTTCGAAGGGCGACCCCAACAGGATCGCCTCCTGGTCGCGGCTGATCAGAACTTTGGCGTGCGTGATGTTGAAAGACCTGTCCGCCAGTTGTCTGACTTCCATGTGAGCCGAGTCCACTTTGGCGTCATTGAACCACTGTTGGAGAGCCGGTTCTCCGAACTTGCTGCTGTACCAATCGGCGAGGTATTGGGGCACCGTGGGAATGAAGTAAGCGAGAAATACGGCCAGCCCGGCGCCGATGGCTAACACTACTCCGAGCGCGACAGCCACAATCGCCAGCACCGGAAGCAGAATGCCGGCCAGCAGGAATAAACCGCCCGCACCTAACGCGAGCACCACGCCCGTACCCGCCGCCGCCAGCGTCAGGGTTCGCATGAGTTTGGGATCGAAGGAAATGCGTGGGATTTGAATCCGCACGACTGCGTTGTGATTGACGATCCGGTCGAGGATGGCGCGCTCGATGCGGGAGTCCTTCGGGTCGAGCGCGAGCGCGTTTCCCGAGTTGTTGTCCACCTCTTCGAAATGAAGAACAATTTTGGGCTTGTCCGTTTTGAACTGGTCAATGTCGATCACCAGTTGCATGACGTCCAGGGTGCTCGCCGAATTGATCACGTCTGCCGCGCGATTCCAGCCATCCGTGTTGTCGGCCAGCCAGCGGATCGCGTTGCCGGTTGACGTGCGCGTGGGCTTCCCTGTTCCGAGACTCGGCCGCCAGCCGTCAGCATCCGCGCGCGCCACGGAGATGTCTCCGAAGTCGAGCGTATCGCCGAAGGCTCCTTCGTTCTTGAAGACCTCTTTTACCAGCAGGCGTCCCAGGCGGATCGCCAGCCTCAAATCGCGGGCTTGTGCACCGGGCCGGGTGGTATTGAAGGCGTAGGCTTTGTATTCGACGTGGAAGGCGCCGGAGCTGTCCGTTGTCTGGGCCTGATCCTGATTCAAGACTTGTCCGTCATGCAACTGAGACACGTCTTCGACATCGATATTGAGCCCCGCGATACCCTGCCCATCAAGGTCCAACACGCGGCCAGTGGCAATCTTGGACATGCGTTCCGCTACGACTTAATTCAGCAATCGTAACATCGGCGGCGTAGTGGGGCCGCCGGCAATTGTCCGATTTCCAACGAAGTAGCGCTGCATGGGGAATCCCGGATGGACGCAGTCTCAGTTGCTGCGCGCGCGACCGGCGTGGGATCTACCGGAAGTTGTCGAGCAACATCAGTTTTGGATCTTCTGATCGGTTTGCGTGTAAAGAAGGACGCGTGGATTCGGTGAGATGTCGATGCCCGGACGAATGCGGAGCGGGCCCACTGAGGGCTCCAGTAGGGTGTTCACACCACGGTCGCGAAATTCAAGCTTCCTGACGGTCGCGGCTCCGTTAGGACTGCGAAAAAAATGCGGCTATTGTCTCGTCGCGCTCGATTCGTTTTTCGATGCACCTTTTACCGCTTCCTTACGGTCGCGGCTCCGTTAGGGCTGCGAAAAAAATGCGGCTTATTGTCTCGTCGCGCTCGATTCGCTTTTCGATGCACCTTTTACCGCTTCCTTACGGTCGCGGCTCCGTTAGGGCTGTGAAAAAATGCGGCTATTGTCTCGTTGCACTCGATTCTCTTTTCGATGCACCTTTTACCGTTAGTGAGGGGAGGAGGTGGCTACTTTCTTGAGACCCGCTCAATTATCCGTGGGCTTCTGCTCGACGTGATCGATCACCAGCACCTTGTACGGTGCTTTGCCGCTCTCGAACGCCAGCCCAAGCGTTCGGACCGCGTCGCTTGCGGGTACGAAGCTGGCCGCGTCATCGGGTCTACACCCGCGGCCCGCGACGCCGACGCACCCGAAATCGAACGGAAAATCGTAAGCCCCGTCCACGCCTGTCTTGTTGACCACCGGCCGGTCCGGCCAGTTCGATACAACGCCCGCCATCCCCGAAAAGGCGCGCCCCATGGAAAGAAAATCCGCGAAGCCGTCCATCGTTATGTTCTGGCAATCGTGATGACCGCCGCGTCCGCCCTGACATCCGTCCTTGCTGGGGTCGCCGCCGGCCGTCTTCTTCGCTTTTAGCGGCCCCTTGCCCAACACCAGCAGGTATACGGCGCGGGTCCTCTCCTCATAATGTGCAACCAGCTTAAAGCGCTCCGCGAGCATCGCCTGCAGCATCTCCGGGGCCTGATCCTTGCCGGCTCCCGCGGGAAGTTTGCCGGTCACGTTGAATCGCAATTCCCCCATCCAACCCGGACCTGCGATTTGATCCTGAGGCAGACGGTAAGCAGCCTGAATCAAAAGCGAGAGCGGAGCGGCGCGGTAGACCGCTTGCGCATCGTCGAGTTCGATCGGTTTCCGCCCGGATCGGATCAGCTCCATCCACGTTTCCGAAGTTGGCTTAACGGAGACCACCTCGAAGGACGGCTTCGCAGCCGGTTGCGCGAGAGCAACGCTCGCGGCCAGCCAGAGCAGAACGGAGAAGCGCATGAACCCTCCTTCCCGGCTTAGACGGAAATCACGGCTGTTGGTTCCCGGGGTATTCTACTTGTCGAAGGTCCATTATGCAGAGCGCTTACATTTCGATGTTCCGGTGTTTGCCGATCGCGTTGCTGGGCACAGTAGCGGCCGCACAATCGCCCCCTACGCCGGCCGCGACTCCCGGGCCCATGCTCAAAGCCGGCATCGTTACTCTGGAGACGCCGGCCTTCACGCTGAAGCTGGTGCGGAGCTCGCAGACGGTGGCGGCGCTTCAACCGAAGGCAGACGCGAAGTTCGATTTCACGCCTGGCGACCTGCTGGTGCAGCGATCGCAGAACGGCTACTACCACCTCGGCGATCTGGACCTGCGCATTCGCAAGGGGACCTCCGGGCCGTGGGTGGGCTACTCGACGGCATTGTCGCGAACTCCCGTGACTGCGATGGCGACCTCGGCCACGGTATTGGCGGCGGCCGATCTGACACCGACGCTGCCTCCCGATCTTCCTCTCCGCATCACGCGTTCGTGGCTGTTGGACGGCGGCACTCTGGTGATGCGCTTTACCCTGACCAACACAAGCTCGCAACCGGTTCAGATCGGTGCGTTGGGCATCCCCATGGTGTTCAATAACGTGCTCACCGGCCGGACGCTCGACCAGGCTCATGCCCTTTGCTCCTTCTACGACCCGTACATCGGCGAGGACGCGGGCTACCTTCAGGTGACGCGGCTGAGCGGGCACGGACCGGCCCTTGTGGTCGTGCCGGACGGCAAGACTCCCTTCGAAGCCTACAGCCCCATTCTCGATTCGCCTCGCGGGCAAGCGCGCCTGTTTTTGGACCCAACGCCGCGCAGCGTCACGTTCGAAGGCTTCATGGACTGGATGGCGCACTCGCAGGCGTACGCCGAGGACGCCTGGAAAAACGCTGTCCCATGGAATCCGCCAACGATGGCAACTCTGGCGGCGGGACAATCGCGCAGCTATGGCGTGCGTTTCCTGCTCTCGGATTCCATCCGCGGGATCGAAAAGACGCTTGCCTCGGCGAAACGGCCGGTGGCGGTCGGGTTGCCCGGCTACATCCTGCCAATGGACATTGAAGGCAGCCTCTTTTTGAAATCGCCGCAGGCGGTGCGCTCGGTGGACATCCAACCGCGCGACGCGCTCACCGTCAAGCGGTCGCCCGCATCGGGCGAATGGCTTCGCTATGCAGTTCAGGGCAAGAAGTGGGGACGCGCGCGGCTCGCGATTACATACGCCGACGGCAGCGTGCAGGCGATCCAGTACATGGTCACCAAACCCGAAGCGGATGCCGTGGCGGACCTGGGCCGCTTTCTGACGACGCGGCAGTGGTTTGTCGATCCGAAGGATCCGTTCCATCGCAGCCCGTCCATCATGACCTACGATCGCGAGGAGAACCGCATCGTTACGCAGGACACGCGCGCCTGGATCGCAGGGCTGGGCGATGAAGGCGGGTCGGCGTGGCTGAGCGAAGCGATGAAATTGCTGGGGCGCCCCGACGCCGGAGAGATTGCCAAGTACCAGGAGTTCATCGATAAGGTGCTTTGGGGCGAATTGCAGATCTCCGATGGTTCGCGCCAATATGCGGTGCGCAAGAGCCTCTTCTACTATGAGCCGAAGGATTTTCCAGCGGGCTTCTACCACGCGGGCTGGAATTGGGGAACGTGGATGAGTTGGAACCGGAGAGCGGCATTCGATGCGGTGGACCGGTCATACGACTATCCGCACGTTGCGGCCCTGCACTGGGCGATGTACCGGCTGGCGCGTAATCACGAGGGGCTGGTGACGAATCACTCGTGGGACTGGTATCTGACCCACGCTTATGAAACCACACTGGCGATGGAGAAGTTCGCTCCGCAATTCGCGCAATATGGCCAGATGGAGGGGACCATCTTCCTGGAGATTCTCCGCGACCTAAAGCGTGAAGGTTGGAAAGAGCAGGCGGCAGCCGTGGAACAGGAGATGAAGCGGCGCGCGGACGTTTGGGACCATCTTTCGTACCCGTTCGGCAGTGAGATGCCTTGGGACTCCACAGGGCAGGAGGAAGTATACGATTGGACCAAATACTTCGGCGACAAACAGAAGGCCGAAGTCACGCTGAACGCAATTCTGGGCTACATGCCGACCATACCGCACTGGGGCTATAACGGAAGCGCGCGGCGATATTGGGATTTCGTGTACGCGGCCAAGGTGCGCCGCATCGAGCGGCAGCTCCAGCACTATGGTTCGGGGTTGAACGCGATCCCGGTATTGAGTGAGTATCGCGACCATCCGGACGATTTGTACTTGCTGCGAATTGGCTTCGCCGGCCAGATGGGCGCCGTCGCGAATATTGATGAGGAGGGCTTCGGTTCGGCCGCCTTCCACTCGTTCCCGGACATGCTCAAGCCCGACCCGCTGTCCGGCGATTACGCGCAGAACTTCCTCGGCCACGCCCTCAACACCGCCACTTACCTGGTGAAGGATCGGGAGTTCGGATGGCAGGCGTTTGGCGGCAATGTGCAAGTTGCCGGCGACCGGGTGCTACTCACGCCGCTCGATTCCTTCCGGCAACGCGTGTATCTGGCACCGGTGGGGCTCTGGCTCACGCTGGATTCGGGCCGCTTCGATCGGGTGCAACTGAATCCCAGGACGGGAGCGGTGTGGATCGTTTTAGCTGCCTCCAATTCCTATACCCATACGGCGCGACTGCGTGTCGAGCAGCCTGCCGCGGTTGCGGGCGTTGGGAAATACCGGACTGCGAGTCATTTCGATATCGAGCGGGACGCTTTCGTGATCCCGCTATCGTCAGCCGGGACGCCGGTGGAACTCACGTTCCGATAAGTCGCGCCGGTGAGGACTACCCGGGGTTACTTTCCGTTCTTTACGAAGATCAGAATGTGCTGGCGCGGCAGAGTCTCCAGGACTTTGTCCATGCGGTAGCCTTCCGGCTCTATCTCGGCCTTCACCTGCGCCACCGTCATTTTGTGCTCCGGCCGTATGGGCACGGAGGGGTCCTCGCCGCGATATTCCAGCAGCACCAGCCGTCCATCCGGCTTCAACGAACTGCGGATGTGCCGCACCATCTTCTGCGGCTCTGAAAATTCATGGTAGACATCCACCAGCAACACAAGATCGAATGCCGCGTCCGGCAGCTTGGGATCGTCTACCGCGCCGAGCACCGTCTCGACGTTAGTGAGCTTGCGCTGCTCGACATTCTTCTTCAGCAGGTCAAGCATCTTCTGTTGGATGTCGTTGGCGTAGACCTTCCCTGCCGGTCCCACGAGCTCCGCCATGCGCCACGTCATGTATCCAGAGCCTGCACCGATGTCTGCGACGGTCGCGCCTTTGACGATTCCAATGGCTGCCAGCGCCTTATCGGGCTCTTCCTCCGTCTCCCGCTCCGGCCGCGTCAGCCACGAAGCGCCATTGGCCGACATCGTGCCGGCGTACTGGCGGCCTGTAATCGGATGGACGCCCTGTGCGCAAGTGAGGGAAGCCAGCAGGAGCAGCGACGAGAGTGTCCGGCGAATCATTCCGCGATTATATACATTCGAGTTTCCCGGGTGATCAGTTTTCCGTCGGGCGTTCCACATGGTCGATCACCAGAACCTCGAGTGGCTGCTTCCGCGGCACCAGTTTCACTCCCAATTGCTGCTCGACGGCTGCGAAGATATCCGGCCGCCCATCATCGGCGCTAGTGGAGAGCGGCGCGTAGCTCACAGCGTAGTCGTAGCGGCCCTCCGCGCCGGTTCGGTCGATGACAGGTTGCCCGATCACGCGCGCGAGTTGGTCCGCGAGGTTGGCCATGGTGGCGCCCTGGGCGGAAAAACTCACTCGCCCCGTCCTGGCCGGCGGGTGAGCGGGATCGTGAAGTTGCGCCTTCAATCCACCTTTCGCTACGAGCATGTCGTAAGCCGGCAAATCACGCGCTTCGCGGTGATTGACGCTGTGGAACCGAACGGCCAGCAGGGTCTGAAGCATCAACGCGAGCTGTCGATCGGGAGTGCCGGCCGGCGCTTTCGCCTGTATATCGAAGCGCGCGGTATCCATCCAGTCGGGGCCAATGATTCGGGAGACCGGCATTCCAAACGCCGCCGCGAATAAAGATCGGAGGGTTATGTTCTCGACGGAGTACCCGCTATTTCGCAGGCCGCCTCCTATCGTAATGCGCGAACCGCTGCTGTTGGGTTTGACGCTGGCGACGTCAAACGATGGCGGCTGCGCGACTGCCGCTGCGACCAGCAGGGTCGCAAGCCCGCAAAGGCGCATCACGACGAAGGGTCCTCCGCCGGAGCTGGGAGCGGGCGACGGGACTTGTGAAAAAATATCGAATTGCTTTTTTGCCGGATTCAAACGCATTCGCATTCCCGGCACCTTTTACCGCTCCCTTACGGTCACGGCTCCGTGTGTGATTCATTCCGCTAACGGTAAATGGTGTATCGAAAGGCGAATGTAGCGCCACGAGAACGGCAGCCGGATTTTTTCACAATCCCGTTAGGAAGCGGTAAAAGGTGCATCGAAAGGCCAGTGGAGCGCGACGAGAACGGCAATCGCGGCACGCCGGTTAATTACCGCTGGCCCGTACTGCCTGCTCCCGGCCACGAAACCGGCGCAGCCTGGGCCGGCGGCGCTGCGGTGCAAGGGCTCGGACGCTCTGGCGGAGTCACTCCCGCCGGCAGCGCCAAGGGCGCGACCGGGGTCACGGGCACATTGGCGGCGACGCGGCCGGCGGCAGCTCGTGGGGCAGGCGGCGGCGGCATGGTGGCGGCTGAGCAGCGCGGCACCATCTGGTCTGCATTGGCGAGCGAGTAGAGGGTCAGCGCCTCTTCCACCGCTGCTTCGCGCATGTCCGGCTCGTAGATTCGTTCGTAGGTGTCGTAGCTGGTGTGGTGCGTGAAGGTGTTGTAGTCGAACGGGTCCTGACTGAAACCGACGCCGGGCAGTCCGGCGTTGTTGAACGAGGTGCTATCGGTTCCACCGGTGGCCCGGCCGAGGGTCGGGTTGACTGAATGGAAGCCCCAGTCCTTGAAATTGTCCATGGCAGTCTCCACCATGGCGGCGGCCTGGGGCGGGCCGAATACGCTCGCAGCGCGCGGCTTGCTGGTGCCGTCGTCAAGGTTCAGATAGGCGTCCAGTTTGAACCACTCCGGCTTGGGGTTCTCGGCGCTACCGAAGTGCTGCGCTACATAAGCGATGGAACCATAGAGGCCTTCTTCCTCGCCGCTCCACAGCGCGACGCGGATGGTGCGGCGGTGGGGCAGGTTGAGCGTGTGAATCAGCCGCAGGGCTTCTACGGCTACCGAGCCGCCGGCCGCATTATCGGTTGCGCCCGTGGCAGCGTTCCAGGAATCGAAATGGCCGCCGGCCATCACCACCTCGTCGGCCTTATCGGTGCCCGGCAACTCACCGATCACGTTGTAGACCGTGCGGCCGGTGGGATAGAACTCGTTATGGATGTTGATCTTCAAAACAACGGGGATGTGGTCGATGGTGGAGGTGCGGTAGATGCGGCCGTAGTCCTCATTGCCCATGAGCAAAGTGGGGAGGTTGGGGTTGCCCGGGTTCTCGTTGTATCCCGCGGTGCTTTGCTGGCGGATGGTGCCGTAGGCCTCGCCGGCGTCGGTCACTTTGGCGAGAGCGCCGTTGTCCAGCAGGAACTTGTTGACGTGCTGAAGAATCTCGGCTGCCGTGAGACCTTCGGCGGCTGCGCCGCCGCGACCACCGCGCGCCCCGGCCGCCGCTGGACCGCCGCGTCCACCGCGGCCTCCAGGCTGCGACCAGGTTTCCTCCGGACGCCGCAAGGGCGCCGGCACGAAATTCTCCGGGACCTGCGTGTGCGGGCCGTAGAAGATGATGGCGCCGCGGACCTGGTCCTTGATCGATGCGAGATAGGCATCGAGGTCGGCCTGGGTCACGGGCTTATTCTCTTTCGCCGCGGCCGGGGGCATGGGTGGGGGCGCGGTGCCGGGGTTCTCTATGGCGGCCAACTGCTCGGGCGTCATGCCCGTGCCGAAGCGACCTCCGCCACCACCGCCGCGTCCACCGCGTCCCGCGGCCGCCGGGGGCTGGGAGGTTCGACGATCAGCACCGGTCCCTGAACCGGACCATTGGTGCCGGGCGTCCAGGCGACTGCCCGCACGTTGAGGGGCTGCTGGAACGGCGAAATCGCGTTGGCTTCCAGTTCCAGGTTCTGCCAGCCGGGATGGTTGAAGTTCCAGGCTTCGAGATGAACATTCGAGAAGCCCCATTTCTCCATCTGGCCGACGGCAAAGTCCTGGGCGGCGCGCAGTCCGGGCGAGCCGGTGACGCGCGGACCATAAACATCGGTCACCTCGTGCAGCCACCACATCAGTTGCGAGTCTTTGGTTTCCTCTGCCCGCAAACGGGTATTGACGCTCGCCAGGCCGGGCGCCTGCGCGAGTGCCGGGAGAATCGCCAGACCGCAGGCTGTGAGCGTGTAAGCAAATCGTCGAGTCACTTGTGCCACCTCGAGGTGAAAAATATACTCAGCGTGATAAGCAGCCATTCTACACCCGGTACGGGCATGACAGCGCCTGGGGAAGATCTCTGCCGCCACGCGGGACGAGCGCTAGAATCTAGGGCATGGTGCGTCGCGATTTCTTGAGAGCAACTGCCGGGAGCGCTTTGCTGACGAGCGCCGTTCGCGCGTCGGGCAGTTCCGATATGAGTGCGGAAATTCTGGAGTACAAGAAACCTGTTTTCAACTTACACAGCTTCTTCAGCACTCCTGTCAGAATCGCTTCGATCGAACTGTTGCAGGCGAACGGAAAGTATTTCCTGCGTACACGATCCGCTGATGGCGCAGAGGGAATCGTTCAGACCAAGGACATCGTGGATTACGTGCAGATTCTGGCGCATCGCGTGATGCCGCACTTCATCGGCAAAGACGCGCGCGATCTGGAGCAACTGATCGACGAAGTGTACGCGACGAACTCCAACTATAAACTGGCGGGGCAGGAGTTCTGGTGTCCGGTGGCGTATATCGAGCAGAGCCTGTTCGATCTCATGGGCAAGGCGCTGAAGAAACCCGCGGGCGAACTGATGGGCGGAGTGCTGCGCAAGGAGATTCCGGTTTATCTTTCCGGTTCGGGACGCGACACCACCGCGGAGGAAGAAGTGGATGTGTACGTGCGCGAGGTGGCGAGGACCGGGGCGAAGGCGGTGAAGTTCAAAATCGGCGGCCGCATGAGCGACAATCGCGACGCGTACCCGGAGCGCACCAACAAGATTCTGGAACTGGCGCGGAAGAAGCTTGCGGACAAAGTCACCCTGATGGCCGACGCCAACGGTTCGTACGATGCGGCGAATGCGATTGAGATCGGCAAGCGCCTGCAGGACATGAAGTATTTGTGGTTTGAAGAGCCGTGTCCGTGGGAAGAATTGAGCGAGACGAAGAAGGTGGCCGACGCACTGGAGATGAAAGTGGCTTTCGGCGAGCAGGATTCCAGCCTGTGGCGTTTCCAGTGGATGATCGACAACAAGGTCATGGACGTGGTGCAGCCGGACCTCAACTACAACGGCGGCTTCATTCGCGCCGCAAAGGTGGCGCGGATGGCGCGCAAGGCCGGTATGTGGATATGCCCGCATGACACGCAGACGGGCGCGGCCACGGTGAACATCCTGCAGTTCGCCGCCACGACGCCGAACATCGGGCCGTGGATGGAGTATGTTTCGCGCAAAGCTCCGAAGAAAGAATCGTGGTACTCGCCGAATTTCGATATCAGGAATGGAGTCATTCCGGTGCCAACCGGGCCCGGGATGGGCCTGGAATTCGATCCCGATTTTCTGAAGACTGCCACGCCGGTGAAACTTGCCTGAGGAGGCCCGAAAACGATGCGGTTGACGAGGCGAACGTTTCTGCCGCTGATGGCGGCTCCGTGGGTGAAGGGCGCAGCGGGACATACATTCGGAAGCGAAGGCGAGCACTTTCTGCTGGACGGCAAGCCGTTTGTGATCCGCTCCGGCGCGATGCACTATCCGCGCGTGCCGCGAGCGTATTGGCGCGACCGCATGAAGAAGATGCGCGCGCTTGGGTTGAACACGCTGGAGACGTATGTCTTTTGGAACCTTCACGAGCCGCACCCGGGAGAGTTCGATTTCCGCGGCAACCTTGACCTTGCCGAATACATATGGATGGCGCAGGGCGAAGGTTTTTGGGTGTTGCTGCGTCCGGGTCCGTATATCTGCTCGGAGTGGGATTTCGGCGGGCTGCCGGCGTGGCTGCTTGGCATGGACGGCATGAAGGTCCGCTCGAACAATCCGGAATTCCTGAAAGCGGCGGGCGCGTACATGCAGCGCGTGGGCAAAGAGACGGCGGGGTTGCAGATCACGCGCGGTGGTCCGATCATCATGGTGCAGGTGGAGAACGAGTACGGTTCCTTTGGGCGCGACCACGAATACATGAAGGCCATCCAGCGAACGATCCGCGATGCCGGGTTTGACGTGACGCTGTACACCTCCGACGGCTCGGGCAAGGAGAACCTGGCGGGCGGGACGATGGACGATTGCCTGAGTGTGATCAATTTTGGCGATACTTCGAGGCCAGAGCGAGAGTTCGCCAATTTCGCGGCCTTCCGCGAAAATGTGCCGCGGATGTGCGGCGAATTCTGGGTGGGATGGTTCGACCACTGGGGCGAGAAGCACCATACCACCGCGCCCGCTCGCGCGGCGCAAGGGCTGGAATGGATGCTTTCCCGCGACATTTCATTCAATCTGTACATGGCGCACGGCGGCTCCAGTTTCGGCTACATGAGCGGCGCCAATTTGTCGCGGGTTTATGAGCCGGACATTTCGGGATACGATTACGACGCTCCGATTGACGAAGCAGGCCGGCCGACGGCGAAATTCGACGCGATCCGGACGGTGATTCGAAAACACCTGCCGGAGGGCACGACTCTGCCGGAGGTGCCGGCGCCGCTGCCCATGATCGCGATTCCGCGCTTCGAACTGCGGGAATCGGCGGCGGTGACGGCTCGACTGACGAATCCTGTGCGCAGTTCGGCGCCACTGCCCATGGAGAAGGCCGGCAAGAGGCCGCAATCGTACGGCCTGATTCTGTATCGTACCCACATCGGCAGGGCCGCGAAGGGCACGCTGGAAGTTACCGAGGCGCGTGACTACGCGGTGATCTCGCAAGGCGCGCGGCAGTTCGGCGCGTTGGACCGGCGCAAGCGGCAGAGTCAGGTGGAGGTGGATCTGGAAGCGGGTCAGCCGCTCGATATTCTGGTGTTCAACCTGGGCCGCGTCAACTTCGGGCCGCATCTGGTGGATGACTTCAAAGGCATCACGGAAAAGGTGACGCTGAATGGCGAGACACTCACCGGCTGGGAGATTTATGCGTTGCCTTTCGATGAGCCCGGTAAGATGCCGTATGGGTCGCGGCCGGCGAACGGGCCGGCGTTATATAGAGGCTCGTTTCAGCTATCGGAATTAGGCGATACGTTCCTTGATCTGCGCGGTTGGGGCATCGGGGCGGTGTGGGTGAACGGGCATAATCTGGGGCGCTACTGGAAGGTGGGTCCGCAGCAGAGTTTGTTCGCGCCTGCGCCGTGGTTGAAGGTGGGGAGCAATGAGGTGATCGTGCTGGATTTGGAGAACGGCGGGAAGCGGTCGATCGCCGGGGAGAAGGATGCGATCTATGAGACGCCGGCGTAGGGGCTCGTCTGGCGAGCTTCGCTCGCCTGCAACCGGTCTGGAGACCGGTCGCTACTGTAATCGGTAGCACGGTTTGCGTGGCTCTTTGGCTGATACCGTTTTACTGAGATGGTGTTCCTCAGGGCTCTTGCGGCTTTCTTCCTGTTTTTTGCGGCGGGTGATCCGGCTCCCACGATTTCAGTCTCGGGCGGGCTTCAGACGGACAGCGGATTTCAGCCTTTGGTGTTTACCTGGACCAGTGCGATTCCCGTGCAAGGTTCGGGTTGGCAGCCAGGGGAAGCCGTGACGATCTCTTTGCAAGGTCCGATGAGCGTCGCGCTCGGGAGTTTGAACGCGGACAGTGCTGGCGCGCTCTCGGGTTCGGTGACCATTCCGTACGACAACGAAATTACCGGGCCGCAAGCGAATATTCCGCGGCCCGGACTCTATTCCGTGCAGGCCACTGGAACGGCATCGGGCAGCGCGACAGCGGCGTACCAGATTAATCTCTCGCCGGCCACGTACACCGGGGGAAGCAACACCATCGATTGGAGCCATGAGCGCGGTACGAGAGTGGGCGTGCTGCCGGGTCCGCTAGCGGCGTATTCGCCGGAGAGGACAGACCCGAACTGGATCTCCGTGTGGGACAACCAGCCGGTGGAAGTCTACGGCACCGTGGTCGACGTCGGCACCGGCGGAGCGAATCAGGCGGCGCGGATCAGCTTCGAAGACGATCCGCTGACGCACTATGCCCACGACGCCAACTTCTATCTGCTGCCCGATGCGAAGTACCGGTGGACCGTGGGCACGGCGAACTATTATTCGAACGGCGAGGACGACTCGGGTGTCGCGCTCGGACGAATCGAAGTGGAGTGGGAGTCGCAGAACAATGGGAGTCCGGAGTCGTACGGCACCGGGAACATCGGACTGCCGGAGTGGGCGACGGCGACGAGCGGGGATCGCCTGTACGTGGTGGGCCGGTGGGTGTTGGACGCCGGGCATCCGGAGTTGGGCGATCGCACGGAGATGCATCCGCCGCGGTTGCTGGCGGTAATGCGGAAGCGACCGGCGACGGCGGGTAATGGCGCGGCGGCGTCGCAGGTGGATATTTATGTGAGCGGGCATGGCGGAGGCGCCAACCGCTACCCATCCGGGATGGATGCGCTGCTGGACCAGGGAGGCCGCGGCGGCGGGCGGATGCGGGACGTGCTGAGCGCCGCAGATCAGGAGACGTACTATCAGGCAGGTCCGCTGCCGCTGCTCGAAGTTCCCATTGTGGATTTGCTGGTGAAGTTGCTCAGCGGCGGAAGTGTGAGTGCGCCGATCCATTCGACCGCGGGGCCGAGCGCGTTCAGTTGGGGCGCTCCGGCGGCGGAGAATCAGCCTGTGAACGATCGCGATTACGATTTCGACGTGCCGCTGCCCGGCGTTCCGGCGGGCGCGGCGGTTAGCGTCGAAGCCGTGACGCACCCGCAGCACAGCACCGGGGTCACTGAGACGGTGAGTTACGGGAAGGCGGCGGATGGGTCGATGGTGGCGCATGTTCATCTGCCGTATCGCGGCGGGGACAACGGAATTTATGCGCGGACGCTGAAGTTCAGTTGGAACGCGCCGGCGCCGCCGCATCATTTTCGCGTCACGTTGAATCAGTTGGCCGTGAAGAGCCTGCCGGGCGAATGGCACCTGTGGAGCGATGCCGGCGGGCAATGGACGTATCTGCGCTCGATCGCTCCGGCGCTCAAGAAAACGACGCAAGGGCAGACGATCTCGCTGCCGGGTGCGTCCTACGACCTGTACCTTCGCGATACGGACAAGCTGCGGGTTCTGGTGCAGGGGTATAACGCCGAGTGCGTGGACGGCTTGTTCGGAACGCTGTTCGGACAGCCATCGTACGAAGCGGGAATTCAACTGTTGGAGACATGCGGACCGGTCAATAACGACGACCTGGGAGGGGCGCTGCTGGAACTGCCCGCGCTGCCTTCGTCGCAGGGCGACTACGTGGTGACGGCCGATGCCGAAGGGCAGACGGGCGGGGGTGCTTTCCAGGTGGCCATTCGCGTGGATGATTTGAGCGCTACGCCGGTGTCGGCGGAATGTCAGGGTCGCGGGGCGCTGACGCCGTCGATCGGCCAGGGACGTGTGGTGGGCGCGGGGCTCGGGCAGCCCGCGGTGACGCAGCTTTCGCCGGACGGGTTGATGAGCATTTTCGGACAAGGGTTCGCTCCGGCGGGTCTGGCGCGCGGGTTGACGGGCGCGGATGTGCAGGGCGGCCAGGCGCCGGTGAATTTGGGATGCACGTGCGTGGCAGTGGATCACCAGCTTGCGCCGTTGACTTACGTGTCGCCGGGGCAGATCAATTTCCAGGCGCCGTCGGGAATCCGCGACGGCAGCTTCCCGGTTCAGGTAATCGCCAATTGCGGCGCAGCGGGGCAGGCGCTGAGCGCTTCGCAGACAGTAGGGGCGTCGCAGGCGGCTCCGGAGTTTTTCTTTTTTCAGCAGAACGCCAATGGCGCGAATCCGGTGGCGGCGACGGATGCCGTAAGCGGGGCTCTGATCGGGCCGGCCGGATTGTTGCCGGGCGCGGTGTTCACTCCCGCGAAGCCGGGCGAATTTGTGGCGTTGTATGCGACGGGGTTGGGTGTGACTGAACCGCAGTTTGCGACGGGAGCGGTGGCGAGCCAGACAGCTCCGGCGGTGTATCCCGTGACGGTGACTGTGGGTGGTGTTGCGGCAGACGTGTTGTACGCGGGTGCGGCTCCGGGATATGTAGGGCTGTATCAGGTGAATATTCGGATACCGGCAGGGCTAGCAAGCGGAAATTTTCCGGTGACGTTGAGTGTGAAAGGGGTGAATACTGCGGTGGGGGCGTTTCTGGCTGTGGGGCAGTGACGATCAGGACGCGGTTCCGGGCTCAGGGCTATGGAAGATTGGGACGCGGATGAACGCGAATCAACGCTGATGGCCTTTTGGTTTCATCTGCGTTGATCTGCGTTCATCTGCGTCCCGATTGATTTAGAAAACGAGGTTCGCCCGGAGGACCATACTGCGGCTGCCGCCGGGGGTAACTCGTCCGAAGCTCGTGCTCGTTAAGCTCAAGCCGCCGAGCCCGATCGTCGGGTGGTTGAACACGTTGCTCGCGGTGGCTTGCAGCGTGAACTTGTACTTTTCGTGAATCGGCACGACCTTCGTGGCCGACATGTCCGAAGTCCAGTTCCAGGGTCCGCGGATGATGGTGGTCACGCCGAAGACGCCCGGAGTGGTGTCGTAGGTGAAGTAGCTGTTGGAGGCAGTGCCGTTCGCAGCCAGGTAGGGCGAGAATTCCTGGACCCAACCGTTGCAACCGGTGGCCGTGCAGGCGCCGGTGTGCTGGATCTTCAGGCTGTCCTGGAACTGGTTCGCGGTCAGCCCGTTCAGGAAGTTGACGCCGGAAGAAGCGCCGGTAACGGTGGAGAAGCCGCCGCCGAACGTGGTCGGGGCAGCGGTGGTGATGTTTGTGATGGTGCCGACCGTCCAGCCTCCGACGATGCCATTGATGACGCCGCCGCGATCCAGCAGCATCTTGTGTCTGCCGAACGGCAGATCGTACGTGCCGATGACGCGGAGAGCATGGCGAATGTCGGACCCGGAATCGCCATAGTTCAAACCCAGATTGCGGAGCGTGAAGGGCGTGTAGCTCTGGGATTGAATGTTGCTCTGGGAGCCGTTAGCCAGCGAATGCGCCAGGGTGTAGTTGAACGTAAACTGCGCTCCGTGGGTCAGCCGAGTGCGCCACTGAGCCTGGAGGGCTTCGTAGTCGGACATACCGGCGGCATCGAGATAGTTGAGACCGCCGGTCTTGGCGTAGGGGTTGATGTTCCAGAAGTTGAGAGGTCTGCCGGAGCCTGCGTTGCCGGCGCAGGGTTTAAAGTTTGCGCCGCCGACGATGTTGCAGAGGTAGGAGGTGGTGCTGACCATAGTGCGCGCCTGGCTTCCGGCTGCGCCGTTGGTCAGGTTGGTAAAGAGGCCGGTCCAGTCGGAAGCGTTCGGATTGGTCCCGTTGGCTCCGAAGGCGGCGGTGAAGATGGGCAGCGGCACTTCGCCGGCGAGTCCGAAGTTATACGGCGAATTGCCCTTTCCGTTCGCCTGGTTAATCGCCAGATTGCTCTGCGCGTTCTTGAATTCCTGGAGGAAGCCGTTTTCGAAGATATTCACTTCGTTGAGGTTCAATCCCAACCAGGTGTGCAGAACGAGGTTGCCGACGTAATTGACTTCCAGAACGCTGGAGCCGAGCTCGCGCTGAACACCGAGGTTCCAAGACTGCACATACGGGAGGCGGATGTTCGGATTCATTGCGTACTCGCCCTGGCCGAATACCTGATCGCCGGGGATGTTGGGGGACCATGTGGTCGGCGTCAGGAGGTAGGCGGGTGTGGCGGTCGGGCTGCCGAGGTACAGCGAACCGGGTTTGAAATATCCGGGACCGGTCTGCGTGGGATCCGGGCTGGCGCTGCCTTGTTGATAGAAGAACAGACCTTCGGAACCGAAGGCCCAAATGTTCTGAGCGCCATCCTGATAGTTGCGGATGGAGTAGGCGCTGCGAATCACGGTCTTATTGCCGCCCATGAGTTTGCCGAGGAAACCCTTGTCCACTCTGGGATTCCACGCCAATGCGAACGCCGGCTGCGGAGTTTTCCAAATCGTGTTGTACTTGTGCACGGACGCCGTAAAGCTGGGGTCGCCGATGCCTCCGAGCGTGCCGGGCTGGAAGAGCGCGCCAACCGGGGTCGGGCCCCAGATGTCAGCGAACGAGTTCGCGCTGGTGTACGCGCCGTCCTTGTCGTGATCGTCGCCCACGATGTCCCACCGGATTCCATAGTTCAAAGTGAGGGTCGGGGTGACGCGCCAGCGGTCCTGAAGCCAGAATCCCAAAGATTGCTGCACTTCGTTCAGATTGTATTGCCCGTACGGCTTGTAATTCTTGGTGGCCGGGTCGAGCGGCCGGCCGACAGCGATGCTCGAAGAAGAGATATCGCCGATCAGGGTTGCATAAAGGTTGCGAGCGTTGCCCTGAAAGGTCGTGTTCATGCCGGGCAGACTCTGCGTCGCGGCGTTAATAGCGGCATAAGCCGGATCGGAGCTGTTGATGCCCAGGCTGTAGTTGGACCAGCCGCCGGGGCCGTTCCAGTAACGATCCCATTCGCGGAACCCGGAGAAGCCGGCGACCACAGCATGCTTTCCATGGATCCACGTCGCAGTGTCGTTGATGCTGTACATCGAGTAGAGCGACGAGATGGCGGTGCGGGGGAAGGAACCGCTGTACGGGCCGGTGCCGTAGCCCCAGGTTACGTGTTCAATATCGGGAAGGTTGAGGCCGAGGCTCTCGGGGTCGAAGATGCTGTACTGGTACAGGTAACCGAGACGCAGGTTGTTGAACAACGTCGGCGTTACGGCGTACTCAACTCCGAGGCCGACGATCTTGTTGTTGGAGCGATACGAGGTATTGTCGGCAAAGCTGTCAATGGTGGGGAAGTTCGGCGTATAGGTCTGAGGCGAACTCTGCTTTTGTTGGGTGTAGGAGAGGCTCAAGCGCAACTTTTCGGTCGCGTTGTAGTCGAAGCGGGCGGTGGGATAGTAGATCGTGGTGTTGGACGGGTTGGTGAAGGTCACGCTGGAAACGTTGGGGTCGGACGCGCTCGGAATGACATTGCCTTTGCCGAGAACGCTATTGATCGCCGACAACTGGCTCTTGATCACCGGGTTCAGGGCAGTCGGCAGGCCATTCGCCTGGGCGATCTGGAAGAGGTTCACCTGCACCGGCGCGCCGGTGGGTCCGAGGTACTGATAGATGCCCTGCTGGGCGAGCGGGTTGAGAATTGTCGATGAGTAGGTGGAGGTGTTGGGGTTCTTTTGTTCAGCGAAGGTGCCGAAGAAGAACAGCTTGTTCCTCTTGATGGGGCCGCCCACGCTGCCGCCGAAGTTGTTGTACTTGGTGATGGAGCGCGGAGTGCCGACGCCGAACGCGTTCACGTTGGCGTTGTTGCTCCACGAATTCGCATTCAGTACGGTGTTGCGGAAATCTTCGTAAAGCATGCCGTGGAAATCGTTGGAACCGCGCTTAGTGACGATGCTGATGCGCATGGCGGATGTGCCGTTGCCGCCGAGGTCCATCTGTGAAGTGGTAACGGTGAACTCGGCGATGTTCTCAATGCGCGGATCGACGACGCTCGAACCATAACCGCCGAACATTCCCGAATCCCGAAACCGGTTGCTCATGCTCTGCGTGCCATCGAACTCCGCGGAGACGGTCGCACCGCCCGGGAGGTTATTGAACGTGCCGCTCGCATAGCCGGGCGTGTTGGTCACGAGGTTGAACGCATTCCGCGTCAACTGCGGGAGGTTGAAGACCTGCTTGGTATCGAAGTTCGTCGACAGTGCGCTCGACTCCGTCTGGACCAGAGGAGATTCGGACGCGGTCACGGTGATCGACTCGGTGGTGGTGCCGACTTTGAGGGTGGCCTTGACTTCGGTTTCGAGGCTGGTCTGGATGACCACGGACTCGAAGACCTGGTTCGAGAACCCCTGCGCGGAGACTGTCAGCGTGTACGTTCCTCCGGGCAAATTCAGGAATCGACCTACGCCGTTCGCCTGTGTTGTGGCGTGACGCAAATCGTTGGTTGCGAGATCCTTGACTTCAAGGGTTGCGCCCGCAATGGTGGCGCCGGACGGGTCGACTGCGGTAACGGTCAGGTTACCGCCGGTGGTCGTGGTCTGCCCCCAGGCCGCTGTGATTCCGACGAGGATACAACAGATGGCGAGAGCGAAGCGTATGCGAGAGTTTGTTTTCAACAACTTAACCTCCAAAGCAGCCGCCCGATGCGTGCGCTGTGAAATCGCTTACATGCGTGGCGTTTAACTTAATACAATTCATCGACAGGGGGTTTGTCAAGGAAACTGTCCGATTTATTTCAGTTTCAGGTCCGGTTGACGGTTGTTGGAAAATGGAGAACGGACGGATTGCGCCTCGCTGCGGCGCTATCGCCTTTCGATGCACCTTTTACCGCTTCCTTACGGTCGCGGCTCCGTTAATAGAATCAACTACATACGGAGCCGTGACCGTTAGAGAGCGGCAAATGGTGCCGGGGATTCGCGTGGTTTTTGGGTCGGCAATAATGAAATTCGATAATTTTTCACAGTCCCGCATGGGAGCGGTAAAAGGTGCCGGGAATGCGAGTGCGTTTTGAAGTCGGCGCTGCGGTTATCTGAGCTCTTCGGGGAGCATTTCGGCCGGGGCGTCCTGGTAGCAGATCGGGCGGGCGAAGCGGTAGATGGCGCGGCCTCCTACGCTCGTACTTCGACCGTCGCTCGTGGCCGGCCAGGGGCCGCCGTGGACCATCGACCAGTTGACTTCGACTCCGGTCGGGAAGCCCGAGAAGAGGATCCGGCCGACTTTGGTTTCGAGGACCGACACAAGCCGGCGGACGGTTTCTTCATCGCCGGGACCCGAGTGAATGGTCGCGGTGAGATTGCCTTCCAACTCATTCGCGACTTCGACCGCCTGCTCGGAATCCAGGTAGCGAACCAGGAGCGTGCTGGGGCCGAAGACTTCGTCGGCGAGCTGCGGGTTGCCGAGAAGGCCCTTCGCGTCCGTTTCAAAGAGCGCCGGGCCAGCCGCCTGCGGGGCAGGGGACCAGGGGATCAGGGTGCGAACGGCGGTTTCTCCGGTGCGCTTGGAGACCAGCGCGTCGTAGTTCTCGCGAATGCCTTCGTTGAGCATCGGGGTCGGCGCGGTTGATTTCATCTTCTCGGTGAGTTCGATGGTGAACGTGTCGGCTTGCGCGTTGCGCGGGAGAAGCACGAGTCCGGGATTGGTGCAGAACTGGCCGACGCCGAGCGTAACGGAGGTGTGCAGTCCGGCAGCGAGCTGCGGGCCGCGTTCGGCGAGCGCTCCAGGCAGAATGAAAACCGGGTTGACGCTGCTCATTTCGGCATAGAACGGTATCCGCTCTTTGCGGGATTCGGCGGTCTTCAGAAGCGCCATGCCGCCGCGGCGCGAGCCGGTGAAGCCGACGGCTTTGATGGCTCCGTGAGCGACCAGCGCTTGCCCGATGTCATAGCCGACGCTGAACAGGAGCGAGAACACACCGTCCGGCATGTTCGTGGCTTCGGCGGCTTCGCGGATCGCGGCGCCGCACATTTCCGCCGTGCCGGGATGGCCGAAATGGGCGTTGACGATGACCGGGTTACCCGCGGCGAGGGCGCTGGCGGTGTCGCCGCCCGCCACGGAGAAAGCGAGCGGAAAGTTGCTGGCGCAGAAGACGGCGACCGGACCGAGCGGCCGATACATGGAGCGAGTGTCGGGTTTGGGCGGCGTGCGGGCCGGGTCGGCGCGATCAATGCGCACATCGACCCACGTGCCTTCCTCTACGATCTGCGCGAAAAAGCGGAGTTGGGCGATGGTTCGGCCGCGCTCGCCGCGAACGCGCCCTTCCGGGAGCGCGGTTTCGGCCATAGTGCGGTGGATTAGCGGGTCGCCGATGGCTTCGATGCGGTCGGCGATGGCGCGGAGGAACTCGGCGCGGCGCTGGCGGGAGAAGTCGCGGTAAACGGGGAAGGCGGCTAGCGCGAGACCGGCGGCTTTGTCGAGGTCGTCAAGCGTGGCTCCGCGGTAGGCGGGTTCGATCTTCTCTCCCGTGGCTGCGTTTTTTCCGAAAAAGACAGGTTCGGTGTTCTCGGTGCGCGCGAACCCGATGATGGATTGTCCGGTTAGTGTCATAGCGGCAGTGTTCGTTTGCTGGAGCATCGCAGTTCACCACAGAGACACAGAGGACGCCGAGAGGGCACAGAGAAGACGTGAGATTGGTTTTCTCTGTGTCCTCTCTGCGTTCTCTGTGTCTCTGTGGTGAAATTACGATGCTTCATCCATTGTAATCATGCCCTTTGCCCGTACGTTGCTTTGGGGCCGTGCTTGCGGAAGTGGTGCTTGTCTCGCATCGCTTCGCTGATCTGGGTGATTTCCGGGTTGATGGTTATGGTTTGCCAGGCCATCGCGGCGATTTCCTCGACGATCACTGCGTTGTGGGCGGCTTCCATGGCGTTTTTGCCCCAGCAAAAGGGAGCGTGGCCGGCGACGAGCGCCCCGGGGCAAGCCAGCGGATCGATGCCTTTGAGGCGGCGGATGATGGCGACTCCGGTGTTGCCCTCGTAATCCTCTTCGATCTCCTGGGCTGTGAGGGAATCGGTGACAGGAACCGGACCGTGAAAGTAGTCGGCGTGCGTGGTGCCGAAGCAGGGGATGTCGCGGCGCGCCTGGGCCCATGCCGTCGCGTGGCGGGAGTGCGTGTGCGCGACTCCGCCGATGGTGGGGAAGGCGCGATAGAGCGCGGCGTGAGTTGCCAGGTCGCTCGACGGTTTGAGTTTGCCTTCGACGATCTTGCCGTCTAGGTCGGCGATCACGATATCTTCGGGCGTCATCTTGTCATAGGGGACGCCCGACGGTTTGATGGCGAGGAGCCCGCTTTTGCGGTCCACGCCACTGGCGTTTCCGAACGTATAGATGACGAGTCCGCGGCGGACCAGTTCGAGGTTGGCTTCCAGGACTTCAGCTCGCAGCGCTTCCAGCACTCTTTCCTCCACGCGCCTGGGCGGCGATGCGGCGCAGCTCCGGGAGCACACCGCCGATGGCGGCTGGCTGGCTGGCTCGTTCGCCCAGGGCGAAATACAGTTGACGGTACAAGGCGTACAGCTCGTTGTAGACCGCATTCTCGCGCGTGTCCGGTTGCACGACGGTGTGGCCGGGGCAGAGCGCGTCCTGCGCTTCTTCGATGGTAGAAAATGTTCCGGCCGCGAGGAAAGCAAAAATCGCCGAGCCGAGGCTGGTGACGTCGCCTTTGGGGACGAGAATGGGCTTGCCGAGCGCGTTTGCGTACACCCGGTTGAGTGTGGCGTTCTTTTGCGGGATGCCGCCGCCGTTGATGACGCGACGGATCGGCACCCCATGCTCCTCCATACGCTGCAGAATCACGCGCGTGTGGAAGGCGGTGCCTTCGATTGCCGCGAAGAGCTCGTCTTGCGCGGTGGTGGTCAGCCGCCAGCCGAGAGTGACGCCGGAGAGTTCGGGATTGACCAGGACGGTGCGGTCGCCGTTGTCCCAAGTGAGGCGGAGGAGTCCGGTTTCGCCGGCGCGGTATTGGTCGAGTCCCTGGGAGAGCGCTGCGACGCTGGTATTGGCGCGGCGTGCGATGGCTTCGAAGATATCGCCGGTCGCGGAGAGACCGGCTTCGATGCCGGTGCGGGCGGGATCGACCGAACCCGCGACGACACCGCACACGCCGGGGACGAGCGAGGCTTCGTCGCTGATGGCGATGATGCAGGTGGAGGTGCCGACTACGTTCACGACATCGCCGAGGCGGACACCCGCGCCGATGGCGTCCCAGTGGGCATCGAAGGCTCCGGTGGGGATGGGAATGCCGGGCTTGAGGCCGAGCTTTTGGGCCCACTCCGGCGAGAGGCGGCCGGCGATGGTGTTGGACGCGGCGTAGCGGCCCTTGAGCTTATCGCGGACTCCTGCCAGAACGGGATCGATGCCGGTAAGGAATTCTTCCGGGGGAAGGCCGCCGAGCGATTCGTTGTACATCCACTTGTGGCCCATGGCGCAGATGGAGCGCGGGGCTGAAGCGGGGTCGCTAATGCCGCAGAGGACGGCGGCGACCATATCGCAGTGTTCCAGGGCGGTGGCGAAGCGGGCGCGCTTGTCGGGATTGTGCCGGAGCCAGTGCAGCAGCTTGGCGAAACCCCATTCGGAGGAGTAGATGCCGCCGCACCAATCGATGGCGGGAAGTTTGGAGGAGTTGGCGGCTTTGGTGATCTCCGCGGCTTCGCTCCAGGCGCGGTGGTCGCACCAGAGGTAGTAGTCGTCGAGCGGGTTGAGCTGCGAATCCACGGGTATGACGGAGGATCCGGTGGTGTCTAGCGCCAGGGCCTCGATTTCGTCGCCGCGGATGGAAGCATTCTTGATTGCTTCCTGAAACGCCTGGACGAGCGCTCGCATGTGATCCGCGTGGGACTGCGTGGCGTAGTCGGGATCCTCCTTTTTGCGGTGGAGCGGGTACTCTCCCGTGCCTGATCCCAGGCGGCCTTTCGAACTGTCAAAGATGGAAACGCGGACAGAAAGCGTTCCGAAGTCTACTCCGGCTACGATCGACATAAGAGTTTATGGGGACGCAGATGAACGCAGATGAACGCTGATAAATTTCTGGCTTTCATCTGCGTTTATCTGCGTTCATCTGCGTCCTAATTACTTGTTCCTCTGTGATGGTGCACGTTCCAACCCAGATACGTTTTGCTGGCTTCGTGCACTGCGTTGGCGGTTTCGGACAGGTTGGCTGCTACGTGGTGTTCGAAGCCGTTGTCGCAGATGTAGTGGAGGAGGCCTTGCAGGTTGGGGATTTTTACGACTCCGGCTCCTCCGAAGGTTTGCAGGCTGTCGTTGGTGAATTCGCCTTGACCGAGATAGCCTCGGATCTCTCCGTTCCGGTCGTCGGTAGAGAAGCGCGCGAAGCTCATGGGGCTCGGCTTGACTCTTCCGACGCAGGTTCCGTAGGTGTTTTCGGCTCCGACGGTTCCGGCGATGATGGCTTGGAAATCCATCTTCACGTCCTGGAAGAAGTGCTTCGGCAGGTTGGAGCAGTGGAAGCAGACCGCCTTATCGGGGTCTTCTCCGTAGTTGTTATTCCAATCCAGGAGCGCGCTGGGCGTGCCCGAAGCGAGTTGCAGGGCGTGCATTCCGACCACGCCCACGATATCGACTTCGCACGCGCTGGACATGAGGTTTTCGCTCATCATGCTCATGACGGTGCAGGGCACGACACCGAAGAACTCTTCGAGGCTGGTCCAGCATTGGACGGCGCTGATGGTGCAGTCGGTCTGCTCCATCCACTGATCGATGACGGCGCCGAGCTTAGCCATTTTGAGGAGCGCTTCGCACGGAACCTGGTCGGTGGAGACGTATTTCTTGATGGCTTCGAGCTTCGCGGCGGCGGCGGGGTCAACGTCGCTCATGCGATTGATGCGGCCGAGGATTTCCGAAAGGTCGATCGGCTCGACGCTGATGCCGTGGTTCTCGAGAATCTTTTCGCTGTAGCGGACCGTGTTGAACGCCGCCGGCCGCGCGCCGATGGCTCCGATGCGGAGCCGGCGCATGCCGCGAACCACACGGCAAACTCCGGCAAACCAATCGAGGTCTTTGCGGAAAAAGTCGCTATCGGGGGCTTCGGTATGCCGGGTGGTGAGCGAATAGGGAATGCGGTACTGCATCAGATTGTTGCAGGCGCTCATCTTGCCGCAGAAGCTGTCGCGGCGGTCGCGGATGGTCATCAGGCCCGGCGTATCGGGGGTGGCCTGCACCAGGACGGGAACGTTCAGGCCGGCCATGCGGAGGGTGTCGGCGATGGCGCGCTCATCGCCGAAATTGGGGAGCGTGACGATAACGCCGGCTATTTCGGCGGCATGCTTTTTGAAGAGGTCGGCACAGCGGGCGGCCTCGGCGCGCGTTTCGACGGCGCCGTACTTGGTTTCTTCCGGAGTGACGCAGATGGCCCGGTGGCCGGCCGCTTCGACGGCGGCGATCATTTCAGTGCGCCCGGTCCTGGCCAGGTGATCCGGGAAGAAGCCTCGGTTTCCTGTGATGATGCCGAAGGTTACGGGATTCGTGGTGGTGTTCATTTTTTCTTTGGCGCGAATTTAATGGAATAAATGAGGCCGAGCACGACGAGGACGGCTCCCCACCAGATGCCGGCGTGGAGTTTGGCGAGCACCACCGGGTGCTCGGGTGGGTGGGCGAGATCGTAGAGTCCTGCACCCAGGATGAGGACGCCGTAGGCGAGCAACAGCGCGCCGATAAAGAACCAGATGGAAATCATTTCGGATCGATGCATGTTCACCTACCAGAAAATAATCTGAATAACGACGAAGACGCCGGCGACGATGCCGGTCCAGAAGATCGGCCGCTGCCAAAGCGGCAGATGGCCCTCGGACGGGATTTCGGTGCAGCCGTAGACCAGCCCGGTGAGCTCGGATTCGGGCTTGGGCGCCGTGACGTAACTCACGAGAACGGTCACGATGACGCACACGATCCAGCTCCACAGAGCGCGGAACATATTCTCGGCCATATCCTTGGCGCTCGACGACAGCGCGACATACCGGAGCGCGGTGGGGTCCAGCTTGACCCAGGCCCACATACCGATAGAGGAGCCGGTGCCTGCGAGCAGGCCCCAGAATCCGGCGGCGGGGGTGGCGCGCTTCCAGAGCATTCCAAGGATGACCGTACCGAAGAGCGGCGCGATAAAGAAGCTGAAGAGGGCCTGGACATAATCCATGATGCTGGCGAAGCTCATGACCAGATAGGCGGTGGCGATGCTGACCAGGACGCCTACGACGGTGCACCAGCGGCCGATCAAGACATAATGCGCGTCGGTGGCTGCGCGGCGGATGAGCGGGCGGTAGATATCGTAGGTCCACACCGTGGCGAACGCGGAGACGTTGCCCGCCATCCCCGACATGAAGCCCGCGACGAGGGCCGTGATGCCGAGGCCGAGCAATCCGGGTCCGAGGTAGCGGGCCATCATCAGTGGGAGGACGTCGTTATAGGAGTGAGCGCCGGTAGCGAGCGCCTGGGTCTCGCCGACGAGGTGTTCGGGGAGGACGGCAAGGCCGAGCAACCCGGGCAGAATCACGATGAACGGAACGGCCATCTTGAAGGCTGCGCCAATGATGGGGGCGAGTTTGGCGCTGCGCAGATCCTTGGCGGAGATGACGCGCTGTACGACGAGGAAGTCCGTGGTCCAGTAGCCGAAGCTGATGATCGCGCCCAGGCCGAAGACGATGCCGACCCAGTTGATACCCATGGGGTTGTCATTGAAACTGCCGAGACCGCTCCAGAGGTGCGTGTAGTCCTGGGTGGGGAAGCGCGCGTGGATTTTCGCAACCATGCCGCTCCAGCCGCCGGCTTCGATAAGCCCGATGACCGCGACGAGAAGCGCGCCGAGCCAGATCAGAACGAACTGCAACACTTCGTTAAAGATCGCCGAGAGGAGGCCGCCGAGAACGACGTACGCCGCCACCGTGATGGAGGAGACCCAGATGGAGAAGTGAATGTCCCAGCCGAGAATGATCTGCAGCACCTTCGCCATCGAATACATATTGATGCCGCTCATGAACACGGTCATGAGACCGAAGGAGACGGCGGAAAGGGCGCGAGCGCGTTCATCGAAGCGCAGCTTGAGGTAGCCGGGGACGGAGTGCGTTTTGGAGATGTAATAGAACGGAATCATCACAATCGCGAGGAAGAGCATCGCGGGGATGGCGCCGATCCAATACCAGTGGGCGGCGAGAATTCCGTATTGATACGCTGACGCGGCCCAACCCATGAGCTCGAGGGAGCCCAGGTTGGCCGCGAGGAAGGAGAGTCCGGCGATCCATGCGGTCATTTCGCGGCCGGCGAGGAAGAAGTCTTCGCCTGTCTTAGTGAATCGCTTGAGATAGAAGCCGATTCCGATTACGGCAACGAAATAAAGAATGATGACTGCAAGGTCGACCGGAGACAGAGAGAGCATGCGCTCGGGTGCGAGGAGGGCTGTAATCGCTTGCACTTGCTTATGGTATTGACGAGACGGGTCGAAGTCAAGAAGGGGCAGGGAGAATGGGATCGCTTGGTGGGTTATTCGGCGATGCCTTTCAGGCCGCGGACCCGCATTTCAGCGGGTCCAACGGCGCGCGGCGCTCGTTGCCGAGAAGCCCCACATAAATCGGTAACAACGCGCGGATACTATGAAGTTATGCGAATGATGACGGCGGCGTTGATTCTCCTGACTGCTTTCGGTGCGAGTGCGGCGGAGCGCGTTCGCATCGTGCTGGTGGGCGATTCGACGGTGGCTCCGAAGAACGGTTGGGGTCCGGGGTTTTGCGCGCTGGCGACAGCGGACGTCGATTGCGTCAACCTGGCGAAGAACGGCCGCAGCTCGAGCAGCTATCGGGCGGAGGGATCGTGGGACAGGGTGATGGCGCTGCTGCGCAAGCCCGATGGAGTTCGCGCGACGTATGTGCTGATTCAGTTCGGACATAACGATCAGCCTGGGAAGCCAGGGCGGTCCACCGATCTGGCCACGGAATTTCCGGCGAATCTGCGTGGATATGTGCGGGACGTAGCGGCGGCCGGGGGCAAGCCGATGCTGGTGACCTCGTTGACGCGGCGGAGTTTTCGCAATGGCGTGTTGGAAAACAGTTTGGCTGCATGGGCTGAGGCAACGAAGAAGGTCGCCGCCGAGGAGAAAGTTCCGGTGTTAGATCTGAATGGGGAGAGCTTTGCAGCGGTGCAGAAGATGGGTCCGGCGGAGGCGAATCTGCTGGCGCAGGCTCCTCCTCCGGATAGCATTCAGCGGGTTGCGGCGACAGGCAATTCGCCTCCGGCGCCGAAGACTCCGGCGGGCGTAGAGCCGAACGGCGATCCTTCTCCGGTCTTCGACTATACGCATCTGGGTGCGAAGGGCAGCGACTTTTTCGGCCGCATGGTCGCGCGGGAATTGACGGACGCCGTGCCGGAGTTGCGGGATTATTTCCGGCTGTAGCGCACGGAGCGCGTACCAGGCGATCTTCGATCGCCTGCGACCGGTCTGGAGGTCGGTCGCTACTTTCGATAGTGGCCTATGTCGCAGGTCTGCGCGCCGCAGAAGGACAGCGCGGCGGCGAGATACTTGGTCCAATCGGCGGCGATGCCTTTGCGCACATCGTCTATGGTCATGTTGCCGAGCAGGACTTCGATGGCGAGGTAGTTTTCCACCTGGTCTTTGAGGTCCTTATAATTCTTGCCGCCGGGCGCCTGGCCGCACTGTGGCCAGATGTTATCGAGTGAATCGGCGCCGCCCATTTCGAGGGGCACCAGATGGTCCAATTCGCAACTCGGATTCTGGCTGACGTGGTAGGCCTTGTACAGCGTGTGCTTCTGCGCGGGCGCGGAGGCGCAGTCGCGGAGGCATTTCGTGGAGAAACGCCGGTCGCCGAAGACGGCAGGCGGAACGGTGGGGTTGAAAGCGCCGGGCGTGCACTGCGGGTCGGGAATCGGATAGCCGTTGTACCCGGGACGGGTCGAGCAGCTTTGCGGGTGTTGTGACGGTGCCAGCGGTTGGGTGGCGGCGCCGTTGACGGTCGCGATGCGGCAGACGGGGCAGGTCGCCTGCTGGGCCAGCGCGAATGCCGCCATCGAAAAAGCGAGAAGGAGTTTAGTGGCCAATCGTCTTCACTCCGTGCAGCGAGTCTGCTTTGGAGAACCTCGACCAGTTTAGGCCATAGAAGGCTACGAAAGCGAAACAGAAGAGGGGGACGATGAAGCTGCGGGACATGTCGTATTTGTCGGCGACATAGCCCATCAGCTTAGGGAGTATGGCTCCGCCCATGATTGCCATAACGATGTAGGCGGAGGCCTTCTTGGCGCGCGCGCCGAGTCCGAAAATGCCCAGGGCGAAGATGGTGGGGAACATGATCGACATGAAGAAGTAACTCAGGAAGACGCAGATGACGCTCACCCATCCGAGTTTGGCGAAGATGATGAGGCAGACGATTACGTTTGCGACGCCGTAGAGGCCGAGGACCCGGTGCGCGGAGTATTTCTTGACGATCGCCGCGCCGGTGGCGCGCCCGATGAGGAAGCAGACGAAGCCGAGCGAGGCGAGATTGCTCGCGCCTTTATCGCTGATGACGAGGACGCCCGCGCGGCTGAACTCGAACCAGCCGCCGAGCCAGCCGGAAAGGGGACCGGCGTGGGCGGCCAGGTTCTTCATCGAATCACCCCAGGAGGGCGGAATCGGCGGCACTTCGGCGGTCATGTAATTGATGAAGAAGCTGAAAATGCCGGCCTGCGCGGCGACGTAGAGGAACTGCGCGGCGACGGCGAGGACGAAGTGCGGGTGCTTCCAGATGGAAGTGGACGATCCGGCCGGAGCATCGTCGAGGTGGTAATCGTCTTCCGTTTTGATATCGGGGATGCGGGAGAAGAAAAAGACAGCGGCGATGACGAGGACGACCACCGCAATGCCGACGTACGGAATGTAGAGCGTCTGCGATCCGGTGCTGTGTCCGGCGGTGTCCTTGGAATAAAAATACATGCTGCCGACGATCGGTCCGAAAATCCAGCCGACGCCGTTGCAGGACTGGGCGAGATTGATGCGGGTGGCGGCGAATTGGGGATCTCCGAGAACGGTGGTGTACGGGTTGGCGATGGTTTCGAGGAACGTCAGTCCGGTGGCGATGAGGCAAACGCCAGCGAGGAACGCGACGAATGCCATGTCGGGCGATACCGCGCCCGAGTGCACCATGCCGTTGATGTGGGTAGCGGGGATAAACCAGAAACCGCCGATCGCGACGATGGACAGTCCCGTGATGATGCCGCCCTTGTAGCCGAGCTTGGTGGCGAGGATGCCGGCGGGCATGGACATGAGGAAGTAGCCGAGGTAATGCGAGAACTGCACCCAGGCGGATTGCGCCTTATTGAGGTGGAGTTCTTCCTGAAAGTGCTTGTCCATGACGTCAATCATGCCGTTGCAGAATCCCCAGATCAGGAAGAGCGAACTGACGAGGATGAAGGTAAATGCGAGATTGCGTCCGTCGCGGAAAAAGAGTCCGGTTTTCTGTTTGGTCATCGCGGCCTTTGCGTTCGCGATTGTATCACTGTAGCGATAACGGGCAGCACTATCCGCGTGTTTGGATCGGCCGTATTCTTAGTGTGCGCCCGCAGTCTCTTCGACTGGAGCGAACGGGGAGATCAGGTTTCCTTCGCCGTCGAAGTCCATTTCGACGGTGGCTTCGATCTCGACGTTCGGCAGCTTCTCCAACCGGGAGCGCAGATTCTCGCTGATTCCGAGGCGGCCCAATTCCATCGTGTTGCGGATCCAGCCGAAGGTGACTTGGGAAAGATCCACCTTGCCGACGGTGGGCGCGATGCGCTCGAGGCATTCGCGATCGGTGCGGTAATGGATCGGAGTGCGTACCGCCGCGGGGGTGTTGGCGGTTAGCGAGTTGATGTAAGTGGGGTTCCAATCGGTGCGATTGACCAGACGGTCCGTAACCACGTCCGCCATGCCGAGACCGACGGCGCTATTGTAAGTGTGCTCGCTGAGGTCGCGGATGAAGATGCGTTCGATGTTCGGCGCGGTATCCCAGGGATTGTATTGCCCATTCACGCCGCGGTTGACGACCTTGGTATCCATGCCGGCGCCGGAGATGTTCTTGCCGATCTCGTCGAGGATGAGGACGTCGAGGTCGCAGGGAATGCGGGCCATCCAGGACTTCACGAGCGCGAGATTTTCCTCTTCGCGCTGCTCCATCAGTTCGACAGGCACGGCGTCGAGCCGGGCAGTGTTGTGGTTCGCGTCTTCCATGATGGCGAGACCGCCGAGGATCTTCCCGGACTTGAGAACCTGCCGGCCGACGCTGCGGATCACGTGTTCCAGGCCGAGACGATATGCGTAGGTGTGGTAACGCTGGGCTCCGGCAAATTTGCCGAGGCCGATGGCCATCATCTTAAAAAGGCCGCTTTCAATTTTTCCCGCGAAATCGGTGTGCCACTTGACGCGGCCCACGAGCATGACGCCGTCCGAATCGTAGGCGAGCTTATCCATGAAGGCTTCAATGCCGTCGGCGGTTTTACCGAGGGAAACTACTTCCAGCTGGCTGATGAGCGGACAGCCCATGGATTCGGCGGTGATGCCGTAGTGGGCCAAGACGTCGGCCTGTCCGGCGGCGGACGCAGCGCCGTGGCTCCCCATCGCAGGGAAGATGAAAGGCTGCATTCCGGCGTCTTTCCAGAACTGGACCACGCTGCGCGCGATGGAGGCGATGTTGTGGATGCCCCGGCTGCCGACTCCGATGGCGACACGGCCGCTCGGTTTTACGCGGGAGGCGAAGCCGGAGGCGGCAAGTTGTTTGCGAACCTCGGCGGGCACGTCGGCGATGCGGCGATCGGGAAAGGTTTGGCGGACCAGGCAGAGACGGGGGAATTGCATGTCAATGTTATTTTAGCTCCGGTGCGGAGTGAACTTCGCTCGCCCGCGACCGGGAGTTGCGCACCAGTTCGCGGAGGCGCCAAGCATGCGCCAGGCGCCGCGCGCGATCAATTGCCGCCGAATGGCCGCTCCATCCAGAGCACATCGTAATAGTTGCCGAATTTTCGGCCTACCTGCGTAAGAAGGCCGATCGGACGGAATCCGAAGCGCTCATGCAGCCGGTTCGATGCCGGATTGGGCTGCGCGACGCCGGCCACGATGCGATGGATATCCTGGTTTTCGAGGGCGCGGAAGAGTGCCGTATAAAGTGAGCTGCCGACGCCCCGCGCTACACAATCGGGATGGCAGGCGATGCTCACTTCGACGGTTGGGTCGTATGCCTCCTTCGTTCGAAAGCGCCCGGTGCAGGCATATCCGAGTATGTTGCCCGCGGCGCCGCACGCTACCTGCATCTGATAACGGCCTCCTCCCGAGTGCTCCCGAAACCACTGCAAGCGATCGTCCGGATTGTGCGGGCGAACATCGAACGTGATGTGTGTGTGCAGGATGTAATGGTTCTGGATTTCCGTAATCGCCGGAAGATCGTCGACGGTCGCGACCCGTACGGAATACTCGATGCTCATCGCGGCTGCCGTTTCCCACGCGGCCGCAGGTAGTGGAAGCGCACCAGGTAAATGTTGCGGCCACGGCCGTGGTTGGCCACTTTGAGGAGGTCGACAAGGCCGAGGAAGCCTGACTCACGGGCGAGCTGAGGCGTGATGTCCGGAAGCCCGATCGGCTCGATGGAGTCGACTTCGATTTCGCCATCCTCCATGCGATACCGGCCGCCTGCCTTCACATGCGGACGCGTCCAGATGCGGACGCTACAGGTGATTGCTCCGCTGCGGACGCCATCGCGCAAACGCTTGGTGAACGTCATTTCAATCGTTTATTTTGCTACATGGGAGGCGCTGTTGTTCTCGTGGCGCTCCATCCGGCCGAAGAAACGTCGAGTTGCTTTTTTGCCTCATTCAAACGTACTCGCATTCCCGGCACCCTTTACCGCTCCCTTACGGTCACGGCTCCGTATGCAGTTGATTCTGCTAACGGAGCCGCAACCGTGAGGGATTGTGAAAGAATCGAATTGCTTTTACCCGACTTCGAAACGCCCTCGCATTCCCTGCACCCTTTGCCGCTCCCTAACGGTCACGGCTCCGTATGTAGTTGATTCTGCTTACGGAGCCGTGACCGTGAGGGAGCGGTAAATGGTGCATCGAAAGGCGTATGGAGCGCGACGAGAACAGTGGCCAA
>Ga0134128_10001111_pt1 | contig 35843 bp, 31 predicted proteins | sample KB31754_FD_96462 | JGI IMG/M metagenome (GOLD analysis project Ga0134128, IMG submission 96462) | Terrestrial soil microbial communities with excess Nitrogen fertilizer from Kellogg Biological Station, Michigan, USA - KB3-175-4 | ecosystem: Environmental > Terrestrial > Soil > Unclassified ...
CGCAGGTGGCGGAGCTTTGGGCAAAAACCACGCTTTTTGCCCAAAGCAGCGCTGGGCGGGGCAGGAGCCCCGGTCCAGCGCTTCGACCATAGGCGGAGCTTTGGGCAAAAACCACGCTTTTTTGCCCAAAGCAGCGCTGGGCGGGGCAGGAGCCCCGGTCCAGCGCTTAGATGAGCGTCAGTACGCCCTCGCAGGCCTTCAGATCGGTGGCGAGCGCCTCGACCTGCTCGCGGGATTCGGCCCGAATGAGGTAGGAGATCGAGAGGAAGTTGCCGTTCTCGCTCAGCCGCTCCGACACCCTCTGCGGCTCGGTGAGCGGCGCGTGCCGCAGCACGATGGCATGCACCCGCGCCCGGAACTCATCTGAAGGCCGGCCGATGACCTTGATCGGATAGTCGGTGGGAAACTCGAGCAGCGGCGGCGGCTCGCTCATCTCCATGGCTGACTCTGCAGCTCCCGTTTCCAGCGCTGAAACTCATCATACACCCGGCGCCAGAGAGGGCCAGGACGGCCGGCACCGACGGGCTGGCCATCGAGCGTCGTCACGGGCTGAACTTCGCGCGTCGCGGCGGAGATCCAGATTTCGTCCGCGCTGCGCAGCTCCGCTTCGCTGATGGTGACGGCGCGGCAGGGCAGTCCGGTGCGTGCTGCCAGTTCCTCCACCACCCCGCGCGTCGTGCCTGGAAGGATCTTTCGCGAGTTGGGCGGCGTGCGGAGCTCCCCGCCGATCACCACGTGTACCGTAGAAGCGGACGCCTCCATCAGCTCGCCACTACGCAGCAGGATCGCCTCCGCGGCCTGGGCGTCCACCGCGACCTGCCGCAGCAGCACATTGGCAAGGAGTGCCACGGACTTGATGTCGCAGCGCGCCCAGCGCGTATCCTCCGCAGTGACGCAGGCCACCCCCTTCTCCAACACCGCGGGCGCGGCGACCGGCAGCGGCGCGCAGAACGCGAACACCGTGCGCGGAATATCGGGCAGCGGAGCATGATTGCGACCCCGCTCCGCGCCCCGCGTTACCTGCCAGTAGATGTACTGGTCCCCGCCGCCGTTGCGGGCGATGAGCGTCGCGAAGATGTCGCACCACTCCGGCCGGCTGTGCGGGTCGTCCATCCGGATCTCGCCGAGACTGCGGCTGAGCCGCGCACAATGCGCCTCCAGCCGAAACGGCCGCCCGCCATAGACAGGCATGACCTCATAGGCCCCGTCGCCGTAGAGAAACCCCCGGTCGAGCGGCGAGACGCGCGCCTCGGCGAGCGGCAGATATTCGCCATTCAGATAACATGTCAGAAAGGGATCAGCCATCAATGAAACCAGAGGCGCATGCCATCCATCGCGCGGGTGAGCAGACCGCCTGCCGGCACTGCCTCGAGCGTGACGAGCGGCTCGCGTCCGACCACCTGTCCGTTGCCGTCGGTCACTGTCAGCTCGCCGACCACGCTGCCTGCGGCAATGGGCGCGATCAGCCGGGTCTTGGTCAGCGCCGAATTCGTCGTGATGCTGGCAGCCTGGCCCCGCGGCAGTGTTACATAGAGGTCGGAAAGCGTGCCGACCGCGGCGTAACCGGACGCGGACTCATAAACCCGCGGCTTGAGAACCGCAGCGTGCGCGGTAGCGACTTTCTCCGTCTGGAAGAAGTTGAAGCCGTAGTTGAGGAGGGCTTCGCTGTCCGCCTCGCGCGAGTGCCACTTCGGCGCGTCGAGGACGACCGAGACCAGCCGCGTACCGTTGCGCTTGGCGGAGGCGATGAGGCAGTACCCGGCCTCATCGGTGTGGCCGGTCTTCAGGCCATCGACCGACGGATCGCTCCACAGCAGCCCGTTGCGGTTCGGCTGCTTGATGTGGTTCCAGGTGAAGTCCTTCATGCCGAAGATGTAGTAATACTCGGGAAAGTCCCGGACCAACGCATTCGCAACCGTCGCGAGATCGCGGGCGGTCGTGTAATGCTGCGGGTCGGGCAGGCCGTCGACATCGACGAAGTGCGACGACTTCATGCCGAGCCGCTGCGCATATTCATTCATGAGCTGAACGAATCCCTGCCGCGTGCCGCCCACCCGTTCAGCGAGAGCTACCGTGGCGTCGTTTCCCGACTGCACGATCATGCCTTTGATGAGGTCGATGACCGGCACCTGGCTGCCTACCTTGACGAAGGTGCGCGAGCCGCCTGTGCGCCAGGCGTCCTCGCTGATCGTGACGGGGTCATCGAGCTTTACGCGTCCGTCCTTCAGCGCAGCGAACACGACGTACGACGTTATGAGCTTGGTGAGGCTGGCCGGCTGCATGCGCTGATCGGCGTTCTTCTGGGCGATCACATCGCCGCTCTGGCTGTCGATCACGATGTAGGAGCCGGCATCGAGATCCGGGGCAGGGGGGGTGGGTACGGCGGCGCCAGCCATATTGGCCAGCGCAAGTGTCGAGACGGCGAGCAGGGCGACAACAGAGCGAGACATCCTCGGAAATCCTCGTAAGTTGCATTGATTGAAAAGCATGGGCCTCAAGGGGCCACCAGGCGTGCGCCGGCGTAGCCCAACGCGGCGAGCCGCGCGACCAGCCGGTCGAATTCCGGAACGCCGGCGACCGGCCCGATGCGTACGCGGTACAAGTGTCCGCGCGCAGCCGGTGGGCCGAATACGAAAGCACCGGCAAAGCCTGCCCCCTGCAGCCGGGAGACGACACGTTCGGCATGCGCCTGCACGGAGTATGCGCCTACCTGCACATAGAGCGTCGGCGGCGGACTCTCGGCGACACGCGTGAGCTCGACCGGAGTCTGCGGTGTGATGGCTTTTACCTCGACGAGCGCGGTGCCGGTCCCGAGCATGTCGAGCTTGGCGGCGGCCACGTACGAGAGGTCGATGAGCCGATTGGCCACGAACGGACCGCGGTCGTTGACCTTCACCACGATGCTGCGGCCGTTGCTGAGATTCGTGACGCGCACATAACACGGCAGCGGCAGCGTCTTATGAGCGGCGGTCATGGCGTACATGTCATAGCGATCGCCATCGGATGTCCGCAGCCCGTCAAAGGTCGGACCGTACCACGAAGCCACGCCCGTCGCCTCATAGCCCTCCGCCGTCGCCAGCACGTAGTAGCGCCGGCCGCCGACTTCATAGAAGGCCGGATTGCCGTGTGCCGCGCGCGGCTCGATGCGCGGGATGGCATTGGGGATCGTGGCGAAGTCCTTGGGGAGCGGCGGCAGCGTGATGGTGGGCGCAGGCTCGCGGTGCGGCGTGCCTGCGCAGCCCGCGAGTCCAACGAGGACAGCGGCGAGGCACAAACCTCGGGCAAGGCGCCGGCGTCCGGGCCTGCCCGGTAAAGCCGGGCAACTACCTGCGACCGCAGCAATCACGAGCCACGCTCAACGAGCGGATTGCCGGGCGTGATCTGCATCTCCGCCTGATTTCGCGGTGGGTGTCACCGCGGGTGGAGCGACCGGATTGGATGGGGTAAGCCGCAGCGCAATGGCCCGTGCGAGCTCGTCGACCGCCATCGCGTAGAGAGCGCTATGGTTGTAGCGGGTGAGCGCGTGGAAGTTGTTGAAGCCGACCCGGTAGGTCGGGCCGTCCTGCTGCTGCGCCAGGAGCAGCACCACGGGCGTGTTGCCGGGCACGTCGCTCTGCACCCGCACGCCCTGGGCGTTCAGGCCGTCGATGGTCTCATCGAGCCTGAGATTGCTCGGATCGATCTGGAAAGTGGCACCGGGGTCGATCCTGACATCGGCCACGACCGGGCCGCCCGCCTCCCAGCCGCACTGCTGCAGGTAGCGTGCGACACTCGCGAAGATGTCATCCCAGTCGGTGAAGAGGTCCCGCTGGCCGTCGTCGTTGCCGTCGATGGCATACCGCAGATATGCCGACGGCATGAATTGCAGCGGACCCATGGCGCCGGCATAGGAGCCCTTCACCGACAGCGGATCCAGCTTCTCCTGATGAGTGAGGATCAGGAACTTCTCGAGCTCGCTGCGGAAGTAGCGCGCGCGGGGCGGATAGTCGAAGGCCAGTGTGGACAGCGCATCGAGCACCCGGTAAGTACCGGTGATGTGCCCGTAATACGTCTCTGCGCCAAGAATGGCGACGATGTACTGCGGCGGGACGCCTTCCTCGGCGCTGATCCGTTCGAGCGAGTCGCGATGCTCCTGCCAGAACTCGACTCCGCCGGAGATGCGCTTGTCGGTCAGGAAGATCTGCCGGTACTGCCACCATTGGAGCACGCTCTCGGCGGGGCGGCTGATCTGATCGATGATCTTGGGCTGCGCGCGCGCGTGCCTGAGCACCCTGAGGACCGCCCTGCGGCTGAGTCCGTCACGCCGCGCGATCTGCGCGGCGAACTTCGCGAGCTGCGCGTGCGGAAACGGCTGGCCGGGCTCCGACGCGGGCTCTGATGCCAACGCGCATACGCTCACCCCGCCGAGGGCCGCGGCGGCGAGAGCGAGAATGACGAGCTTGGGAATGGATCGGGACACTTAAGAGCCCATGAGCTTCCGGTGGGCGTGAAGCGACATCAGAATACCGAAGCCCGCGAGCACGGTCACCACCGAGCTCCCCCCGTAGCTGACGAGCGGCAGCGGGACGCCGACGACCGGGAGGAGCCCGGTCACCATTCCGGCATTGATGAACACATACACGAAGAAAGTCAGTGCGACGCTGCCCGCGAGCAGGCGTGAGAACGTGTCGGGCGTCTGCACGGCGAGGTAAAGGGCGCGGCCGATGATGAAGGAATAGAGCAGCAGGAGCACCGCGAGCCCGAGGAGGCCGAACTCCTCACCGATGACCGCAAAGATGAAATCGGTGGTGCGCTCCGGCAGGAAATCGAGCTGCGCCTGGCTGCCGTTCATCCATCCCTTGCCGAACACGCCTCCCGAGCCGATCGCGATCTGCGACTGGATGATGTGATAACCGGCGCCCAGCGGGTCCGATTGCGGATTGAGGAAGGTGAGCAGCCGCTGGCGCTGGTAGCCGTGCATGAATCTGAGTCCGAACCAGGCCGCGGCGGCCCCGAGCAGCACCATTCCGACGATCACCCGAACCCTGAGGCCTCCGAGGAAGACCACCAGCGCGCCGCCCGCCGCGATGAGCGCCGCGGTGCCGAGGTCCGGCTCCTTGGCGACCAGTGCCGCAGGCACCATGATGATGAGGGCGAGGAGGAGCAGGTTGGGCCAGCGAGGCGGCAGCGAGCGCTCATGCAGATACCAGGCGCACATCATGGGCACGCCGACCTTCATGAGCTCCGACGGCTGAAAGCGGATGGGACCCAGGCTGAGCCAGCGTTGGGCCCCGAGGCCCCGGTGACCGACGACCGCGACAGCCAGGAGGAGGACGACGCCGACGGCATATAGCCACGGCGCGGTGCGGCGCAGGAAGTTCGGGCTGACGCGCGCCAGCGCCAGCATGACCGCCGTGCCCAACACGAGCCGCATCGCGGTCCGCAGCACCATCGGCAGGTTCTCCGCCGAGGCGCTGTAGAGCACGACGAGGCCATAGGCTGCGGTGAGCGCGAGCGCGGTGACGAGCGGCCCGTCCATTCTGAGGGCCGAGAGCACGCGCGCGGCACCGGTGAGGGTGCGGCGGGTCCGCGACTCGGAGCTGACTTCTTCGTAGATCATGCGGGGTGAATCGTGCGGCTACTTGGCCGGCGGAGCGCCCGCCTGACCTGGCCGGGGGCTGTCCGCCACCTGTTGGACGGGCGCCGGCGGTGTGGGTGCGGGCAGGGCCGGCAGGGAAGGCTCCACTTTCGGCTTGAGGTCCGCCGGCTCCGAATACGGTCCGCGCGGAGCTGCGGGCAGGAGAGTCTTGCCGTCGGGTCCGAGGAGATAGGCATCCATCACCTTGCGGGCGACCGGCGCGGCGCCGGTGGATCCGAACCCTGCGTGCTCGACGATGACCGCGATCGCGATGCGCGGCGCCTCGGCGGGAGCGAAGGCGATGAACCAGGCGTTGTCGCGATACTGCTCCTTGATCTTCTTGAAGCCGTTCTCCTCGCCGAGATTGCCCGTGACGGACTCGTTCACGACCTGATCGGTACCCGTCTTGCCCGCGACCGTATACGGCGTCCCGCGCATCGGATAATACGCGGTGCCGTTCGTATAGGTCGTCGCTCCGATCATGCCGTGGACGACGCGCTTCCAGGAATCGGCGCTGATGTTGGACAGGTAGCCCTCGTTGACGGGCCGCAGCCAGTCGATTTTGCCGGTGTCGGGACTGCGCAATCCTGTCACCAGCCGCGGCCGCCAGATGTGTCCACGCGACGCGAGGATGCTGGTGTAGTGAGCCAACTGCAACGGAGTGACCAGGAAGTAGCCCTGACCGATCCCCAGGTTCACCGTCTCGCCCGGGAACCACACTTTGTTGGCGGCATTGGCGAAATGCGCTTCCTTCCAGGCACGCGAGGGCACGAGGCCCGGCTTCTCGCCGCCGATGTCGATGCCGGTCGGCCGGCCGAAGCCGAGGAGCGGCAGCCATGCGGAGATCCGGTCGATGCCCATCTCGTGCGCGACGCCATAGAAATAGACGTCGCAGGATCGCGCGATCGCATGATCGAGATCCGTTTCACCATGACGCTCGTGATTCGCGTCGTGCCAGATGTGCCGGCCGCCCGGCAGGTGATAGTAACCGGGGCAGAAGATCGGCTTGTCGGGATCGATCACGCCGTCGGTGAGCGCGCCGAGCGCCAGGCCTGGCTTGATGGTCGATCCCGAGGAGTATTCTCCGCGTAACGCCCGGTCATAGAGCGGCCGGTTCGGATCGCCCTCCAGGTCCGCATACTGCTTCACCGTGATGCCGCGGGCGAAGAGATTGGGGTCGAAGCTCGGAGAGCTGACCAGCGCGATGATGTCGCCGCTGTTGGGGTCGATGGCCACCACCGCGCCTTCCTGGCCTGCGAGTGCCGCCTCCGCGACCTTCTGTATCTTCAGATCGAGCGAGAGAATGACGTCGTCGCCGGGCTTCGGCGCCTTCATCTCCAGGTCTTTGGCGAAGACCCCCGGCTTCGGCACCGGACGGCCCTGCGCATCGACCAGGATCTGTCGGAAGCCGTTGGTGCCGTGCAGCTGCTTCTCGAAGGCCGCCTCCACGCCTGTCTTGCCGATGACGGCCGTGCCCGCGTAGGCCGCGCGATCGATGTGGGCCAGGTCCTTCTCGCTGATCGTGCCCACGTATCCCATCGCGTCGACCGCGAGCGCTCCCTCGGGATACCAGCGCGCTTCCTCGGGAGTGATGTCGATGCCCGGGAACTCGAAGCGGCGCACCGCAAAGCGCGCCACCTCTTCGTCCGAGAGGTGGAGCCGGATCGGCACGTTGTCGAAGGTGCGCCGCGACTTGATGGTGCGGATCAGCTCCGGGATGTCGTCGGCCTGCAGCAGGCCGAGCTTCACCAGGCGGCGCAGCGATCCCTTGAGATCAGGCACCTCGTCGGGAATCAGCTCGAGCTGAAATGTCGGCTGGTTGGAGGCGATCACCTCGCCGTAGCGGTCCATGAGGAGTCCGCGTGCAGCCGGAATCGGATCCGTGCGCACCCGGTTTTCCTGCGAGAGCGCCGAGTAGTAGTCGTGGCGCATCACCTGCAGCAGGTACAGGCGCCCGATCAATGCCAGCGCGAGCACCGCCATCAGCGCGGCCGCGAAGAGCGTACGGGCCTCGAAGATCCGCAGCTCTCGCCAGTGGTCCTTGATGCGGACGGGAGACATTCTTCAGCGACCGGGGAGCCAGGCGGTCACGTTTGCGGCCGATAGCTGCGCGCCAGGACTGCGTCCGCCGCCGGCCAGATCAGCGCGCCGGTGAGTGTGGGCACCCAGCGCAGCGGCGTCGTCAATGCGTGGCCGCTCCAGCCGTCGATGGCGAAGAGGACGACTTCGTACGTGGCGAGTGCCGCGAAAACGATCAGCGATTGCTGGAAGATCGGCTTCGAGCGAATCCTCTGGTGCTCGCGCACGCCGATGTAAGCCAGGAACGCGAGGGCAAGCGCATGCTCGCCGAGCACCGGTCCCTCGAAGGCATCGAGCAGCAGCCCGCAGATCCAGCCCAGGGTGATGCCGCCGGCGCGCGGTGCCGCGATGGACCAGTAGAGCACCGTGAGCGCGAGGAATCCGGGGCGGATGAGCTCGAGCCACGAGGGCAGCGGCAGCAGCGTCAGGATGAGCGCGCCGATCACGGTTTTCAGCATCGCGATGCGCGGGCTGGACCCGGAGCTCATATCGGCGGCCGCTCCGGCTTTTGCGCGGCTGCCGGCGCAGCGGACTTCTTCGCGGCTGCCGGTGGTGCTTGCAGCTTCGCGGGCGCAGGCAGCGGCTGGATGTTCCGATCGCCGCGGGTCAGCTTGCCGTTCTGCTCCTTCAACGGTGCTGCCGGGCTGTCATGACGGAACCAGATCAGCATGACCTCGCTATCCGTATCGAGCTGTGCGAAGGGGACGGCACGCACGTGCGCCAGGGGCTGCACCGTGTCCTTGTGCACCTCCGTCACCCGGGCCACTGGATAGCCCGGAGGAAACACGCCCCCCAGGCCCGAGGTCACGAGCACATCGCCCACGTGTACGTCGGCATTGGCGGGCAGGTAGGGCAGCGCGAGCGAGGTCGCATCGCCGACCCCGACGGCGATGGTTCTGAGTCCCGTGCGCTCGATCTGCACGGGCAGCGCATGCTCGGGATCGGTGATGAAGATGACCTGTGCACTCCAGGGGCCCACATGCATCGTCTGGCCGACGACTCCATGATCATCCAGCACCGCCTGACCCGGCGTGACTCCGTTGATCGAGCCGCGATCGATGAGCACGCGCTGGCGCAGGCTGTCGAGCTGGATGTTGACGATCTCGGCGGGCAGCCAGCGCTGCGCTACCGGAGGCAGCGAGTTGCGCAGCCCGATGAGGGCCGCATTCTCCTGCGCCAGCGCGTCATAGCGCATGGAGCGCAGCTCGAGATCGCGCAGACGGGTGCGCAGGCGTTGATTCTCGGCCTCGATGGAGTCGCGAGTCGCGAAACTGTTCTGCACCCAGCGCCAAGCCGTGACCGGGGAGCTGACGGCGAGCTCTACCGGGTAGCTCGCCGCCTGCAGGACGTAGTGTGCCCGCTCCAACCAGTTGAAACGCTGGTCGAAAATCATGAAGGCGATCGACAGGATCGCGTACAGCGCGAAGCGGAAGCCGGGCGAGCCTCCGCGACCCTGAAGCGGTCTACCGGCCCCTGTTGCGAAGCCCGCCACTAACCTTTCAGCGCTCCCGCCGCTACTCGAGCCCGAAGTGGCCGGGCCCCATCTCGTCCATGAGCTCGAGGATCCGGCCGCCGCCGCGGGCGACACAGGTCAGCGGATCGTCCGCCACCACGACGGGCAGTCCCGTTTCCTCCGTCAGAAGCTTGTCGATATCGCGCAGCAGCGCGCCGCCGCCGGTGAGGACGATACCGCGCTCCGCGACATCCGCGCCAAGCTCGGGCGGGGTCTGCTCGAGCGCCTGCTTGACCGCGCTCACGATGTTCTGCAGGGGCTCCTGCAGCGCCTCGAGGATCTCGTTGCTGTTCAGCGTGAAGCTGCGCGGTACGCCTTCGGAAAGGTTGCGGCCCTTCACCGAGAGCTCGCGCACCTGCTGCCCGGGATAGGCGGAGCCGATCTCGATCTTGATGCGCTCGGCCGTCGCCTCGCCGATGAGAATGCCGTAGTTGCGACGCACGTAGTTCATGATCGCCTCGTCGAAGCGATCGCCGCCGATGCGCGCGGAGTTGGCGTAGACGACGCCATTCAGCGACAGCACGGCGACTTCCGAAGTTCCGCCGCCGATGTCGAGCACCATCGAGCCGCGCGGCTCGTGCACGGGCAGGCCCGCGCCGACCGCGGCGGCCATCGGCTCGCTGACGATGCCGACGTTGCGCGCGCCGGCGCCCTCGGCCGACTCGCGGATCGCCCGCCGCTCCACCTGCGTGGAGCCGAAAGGCACGCACACCAGCACCCGCGGGGAGGGCTTCAGCATCCGATTGCCGTGCACCTTATTGATGAAGAACTGGAGCATCTTCTCCGTATAGGTGAAGTCGGCGATCACGCCGTCCTTCATCGGCCGCACCGCGGTGATGTGGCCCGGAGTACGGCCAAGCATGCTCTTGGCCTCGGCACCGACGGCGACGATGATCTTGCCGCCGCGGGAGGGCTCATCCTGTACCGCCACGACGGACGGCTCGTTGAGGACGATGCCTTTGTCGCGGACATAGATCAGAGTGTTGGCAGTCCCCAGATCGATCGACAAATCGCTGGAGAAATAGCCGCGGAAGCGTTTGAGCATGAAGCGTCCGTAGAGAGAGGCGACTGCGGGGGACCCCCCGAAAGTGGCGCGTAATCTAGCAACCGAGGGGACATTCAGCAAGGCAACATGTATGATTTTGCGCTGTTTTTCTCATTCCTCTTTCCGCCCATGTCCCTCACGCGCGCGCAGATCGAAAGCATTGCCCACCTGGCCCGCCTCGAGCTGGAGCCGGCGGAGATCCCCGTTTATCAGGAGAGCCTGTCGCGAATCATCGACTTGGTAGGCCAGCTCGACCGTGCCGACACGGCCGGCGCGGCGCCGATGGCCCATCCGCTGGCGGGCCTCACGCAGCGGCTGCGCCCCGACGCGATCACCGAGCAGGACCGCCACCAGCTCTATCAGGCCAACGCGCCGCAGGTGGCGGCGGGCCTCTACCTGGTTCCCAAGGTAATTGAGTAGTGAGTCACAGGAATAGCCTTACCGAGCTCGCCATCGGGCTCCGCGCGAAGAAATTTTCGAGCGTGGAGCTCGTGCGCGCGTATCTGCAGCGCATCGAGACGAGCCAGCCGGCGCTCAACGCATTCATCTCCGTCACCGGGACCCAGGCCCTTGAGGCCGCCGCCGCCGCGGATCGCGATTTGGCGGCTGGCCGCGGTGGGGCGCTTGCCGGCGTGCCGATCGCTCACAAGGACCTTTTCTGCACGGCCGGGGTACGCACCACCTGCGGCTCGCGCATGCTGGATAATTTCGTGTCGCCATATGACGCCACCGTGGTCGCCAAGCTCAAGGCGGCGGGCGCCGTCACCCTGGGCAAGCTCAACATGGACGAGTTCGCCATGGGGTCCTCGAACGAGACCAGCTACTTTGGCCCGGTCAGGAATCCCTGGAACCCCGATTTCGTGCCGGGCGGCTCCTCCGGCGGTTCCGCCGCCGCGGTGGCCGCGCGCCTGGTACCCGGCGCGACCGCGACGGACACGGGCGGGTCGATCCGCCAGCCCGCCGCGCTCTGCGGCATCACCGGTATCAAGCCGACCTACGGGCGCGTCTCCCGCTACGGCATGATCGCCTTCGCCTCCAGCCTCGATCAGGGCGGTGTCCTCACGACGAGCGCCGCGGATGCGGCTCTCATGCTGCGTGAGATGGCCGGATTCGACCCGAACGACTCGACCAGCGTCGATACGCCTGTGCCGGACTACGTGGCAGCGCTTGATGCGCCGCTTGCGGGCGTGAAGATCGGCCTGATAAAGGAGTTCGTCGACGAAGGCCTGGATCGCGAGAACGAGCGCCGTATTCGCGAGGCGCTCGCGGTGCTGGAGAGGATGGGGGCAACCCTGCGTGAGGTGAGCCTGCCGAACCTGCCCCTTTCCGTGCCGGCCTACTACGTAGTCGCCCCGGCCGAGTGCTCATCGAACCTGGCGCGCTATGACGGCGTGCGCTTCGGCCACCGTTGCAAGGAGCCGCGCGACCTGCTGGACCTCTATCGCCGCTCCCGGGGCGAGGGCTTCGGGTCCGAGGTCAAGCGCCGCATCATGACGGGCACCTACGTGCTGTCCGCAGGCTACTACGACGCCTACTATCTGAAGGCGCAGCGCGTGCGGCAACTCATTGCCGCCGACTTCAAGCGTGCCTTCGGCGAGGTCGACGTGCTCGTCGGTCCCACCAGCCCGACGGCGGCGTTCCGCATCGGCGCCAAGACCGCCGATCCCATCACCATGTATCTCAACGACATCTACACCATCGGTGCCAATCTCGCGGGCCTGCCCGCGCTGTCGGTTCCCTGCGGCTTCGTCGACGGACTGCCGGTCGGGCTGCAGATCGTGGGTCCGCATTTCGCCGAGGCGCGCATTCTCAACGTCGCGCACCGTTACCAGCTCGAGACCGACTGGCACCGGAAGACCCCGGAGCGCTTCGCATGACCCAGACGGAGCCGCGCAACGACTGGGAAACGGTCATCGGGCTGGAGATCCATGCGCAGCTCGCCACCCGGTCGAAGATCTTCTCCGGCGCCTCGACTGCATACGGTGCGCCGCCCAACGCCCAGGCGAGCCTCATCGATCTCGGCTTCCCCGGCGTACTGCCGGTGTTGAATGGCGAGGCGGTCCGCATGGCCGTGCGCTTCGGCCTCGCGATCGGTGCGCGTATCGCCCGCCACTCGGTGTTCGCGCGCAAGAACTACTTCTATCCGGACCTGCCGAAGGGCTATCAGATCAGCCAGTACGAGCTGCCGGTGGTGGCGCAGGGCACTCTCGACATTGTGCTCGATGACGGCAGCACCAAACGTATCGGCATCACGCGCGCGCACCTCGAGGAGGATGCGGGCAAGTCGCTGCACGAAGGATTGGGCAAGCTGACGGGCGTCGACCTGAACCGCGCCGGCACGCCGCTCATCGAGATCGTCTCGGAGCCGGACATGCGCTCGGCCAAGGAAGCCGTCGCCTACATGAAGAAGGTGCACACGCTGGTGCGCTACCTCGAGATCTGCGACGGCAACATGCAGGAGGGATCGTTCCGTTGCGATGCCAACGTGTCGGTGCGGCGCAGGGGGTCCGACAAGCTCGGTACCCGTGCGGAGATCAAGAACATCAACTCCTTCCGCTTCGTCGAGAAGGCGATCCAGTACGAGGTGGCGCGCCAGATCGAGCTGATCGAGTCCGGGGGCAAGGTGGTGCAGGAGACGCGCCTCTACGATCCCGACAAGGGTGAGACGCGATCCATGCGGACCAAGGAGGAGGCGAACGACTATCGCTACTTCCCGGATCCCGACCTCCTGCCGCTCGCGCTCGATGAGGCCTTCATCGAAGGGGTGCGCAAGAGTCTGCCGGAGCTTCCCGACGAGAAGGCGGCGCGGTTCTCGTCGCAGTACGGTCTTTCGCCGTACGACGCCGGAGTCCTGACGGCCAGCCGTGAGCTTGCTGACTACTACGAGGAGGTGGTGCGCGCCGTGCCGCGGGAGCCGAAGCTCGCCGCCAACTGGGTGATGGGAGAGCTCGCCGCCGTCCTCAACAAGGACAATCTCGAGATCGGGTCCGGGAAGATGCCGGCCGCGCGCCTGGCCGGACTCCTCACGCGCATCGCCGATCAGACGATCTCCGGCAAGATCGCCAAGGAGGTGTTCGAGGGCATGTGGGCGGGCGGCGAGAGCGCCGATGCCATCATCGAGTCCAAGGGCCTCAAGCAGATCACCGATACCGGCGCCATCGAGCGCGCCATCGAGGAGGTGATGGCGAAGAATCCGGGGCAGCTCGCCGACTATCGCGCGGGCAAGGACAAGCTCTTCGGCTTCTTCGTCGGGCAGGTGATGAAGGCGACGCAGGGCAAGGCGAACCCAGCGCAATTGAACGAGCTGCTGAAGAAGAAGCTTCCGGGCTAGTACGGACGGGGTTACTCGGCCCATCCTGGGCCTCGCCCCTTCGGGGCCGCCAAGCGCTGCGCGCTCGGCGTTCAAATCGCTCCCGGCGATTTAGTCGCGTCAGCGAACCCCGTTAAGACCTGCGCGCAGCGCATGAGGAGACAGCCGGGCCGGTTGAGTAATTGAGGTTCGTGCCCCATTCTGGGGGCATGCAATCCATAGCCACGCCCACAGCCGATCCCGCAGCCACGCCCCGCGACGAGGTCCGTCGCTTCATCGTCGAGAATCGTCCGGTCCGCGGGCACTGGGTGCGCCTGGAAGGGGCCTGGCGCGAGCTGCGGGCGCATCGCGATTATCCCCAGCCCGTCCGCGAGCTCCTCGGCCAGGCCGTCGCGGCCTCGGTGCTGCTCGCCGCCACTCTGAAGTTTCGCGGCCAGCTGACTCTGCAGCTGCAGGGAAATGGCGCCGTGAGTCTGCTGGTTGCGCAGTGCACGCACGATTATCGGCTGCGTGCCGTCGCCCGTTTCGACGCCGCAGCCGTATCCGCACTGTCGGAGAATGGGGTCTCGGCGGGCGCCGGGGCGACCGGCAGCGTCTTTCGCCGCCTCGTCGGCAGTGAGGGCCGCTTCGCGGTAACGGTGGAAGCGGACGAGCGCAGCATGCGCTACCAGGGGATCGTGCCGCTGAGCGGCGATTCGCTGGCCGGATCTCTCGAGGCTTATTTTGCCCGCTCGGAGCAGCTTCCGACCCGCGTGCTGCTTGCGGCGGACGGCGAAAGGGGTGCCGGCGTCCTGGTCCAGAAGCTGCCGGAAGAGGCGGCCAACGATGACCAGCAAATGCGCGAGATCTGGGAGCAGGCGGAGCGCGGCATCGAGCAACTGAGTGCAGAGGATCTCCTGCGCTGCCCGGTCGAGGAGCTGCTCGGTCGCGGCTTCGCCGAGCATGACATGCGCCTCTTCCGCGGCGCGCCCGTGCAGTTCGAATGCCGCTGCAGCCATGGCCGGGTGACCAGTTTGCTGCGGGCGCTCGGCGCGGATGAAGTCCGCGATGTTCTCCGGGAGCAGGGCTCGGTCACAGTCACCTGCGAGTTTTGTCATCGGCCGTACCGGTTCGATGAGAGCGATGTAGAGGCGCTGTTCGCGGACGGCCCCCATCCTGGCGGCAATTCGTCCACGATTCACTGATTTTGGCTCATATATGAAACGATAAGCCCGGCTTTGCGCTGGGCGGCAAGTTTCTGTAGACTGTAATTAAAGATTTGTGCAAGTCTTTATATAGAATGCCCTCACCCCCGCATGATCTACTCGTGACCTGGCTGCGAGCTGCCGGCGAGCCGACGCGGCTGCGATTGCTGGCGCTTTGCGCCGTACGGGAGCTCAGCGTCTCCGATATCGCGCAGGCCGTCGGTCAGAGCGAGCCGCGGGTGTCGCGCCACCTGAAGATTCTCGGGGAGGCGGGCCTCATCGAGCGCCTGCGGCAGGGGCAATGGGTGCACTACGGCCTGGCCCGCAGCGGCCCCGAAGCCGGATTCGTCCAAGGATTGCTCGGGCAGCTCGATCGCACAGATCCGCTATTGGTACGTGACCGGGAGCGGGCGCAGACGCCGCAGGGCGACGGGTTGCGCGCGGGCGCCCCGGTGGCGTCCCGTCTCGGGAGGGAGCTGCGAGGTTTCGTCGAGTCGGCGGAGGCGGTTGCCCCCTCGGGCGCCGTGCTGCTCGTCGGGGCAGATCACCCGGAGCTGATCGAGACCGCTGCGGACATGGGCGCGGAGTGCACCGTGCTCGCGCACTCCCGCCGCTCGTCGCAGCTCGCGCGCGCGATGGCCGAGCGCCAGGGGCTTCGCTGCCGCGTGCTCCTCGCCTCAGGCGGCGAAGCGCTCGGATCGCGGGACCTCGGCCGCCTCGGGCGCACTTTCGATGCAGTGCTGCTCGATCGCCTCGGGACTCCCGATGAAGCGCTCGGCGGGCTCCTCGCGGCAGGGCGGCGGGCGCTCTCACCCGGCGGACATCTGTTGATTTTCGAGCGCTACGACGCGCTCGAGAGCTCCCGCGAGCGGGTGGTGGAGCATCCGCTCGCGCGGCTGCGCAGGCTCCTCGGCGAGGCGGGCCTGACCTGCGGACGTCTGAAGCCCATCGAGGCTGACGGCCAACACGTGTTGGCTGCAGTCGCCGCCCCCTCCGTGGCGCGCCCGCGCGATACGGCAAGCGCGGCTTGACCCGAAGACTTACCCCTGTGAATCGTGATTAGCGGAGCGGCAATGAAACAAGTCTCGTTCGAGTTTTTCCCGCCCCGTGATGCGGGAATGGAAGAGATGCTGTGGCGCTCCGTGCAGCGGCTCGCGCCGCTTGCGCCCCGCTTCGTGTCGGTCACATACGGCGCCGATGGCTCGACGCGCAACCGCACTCATCAGCTCGTGACCCGCATCCAACGCGAGACGCCGCTCACCGGCGCACCCCACCTGACCTGTGTGGGCGCCGGCCGCGGCGAGATCCTGGACATCGCGCGGCGGTACTGGGACCAGGGCATCCGACACGTCGTGGCCCTGCGGGGCGACCCTCCCCAGGGGAGCACGAGTTATGAGCCGCATCCGGACGGTTTCGCGTATGCCGCGGATCTGGTTGCAGGCCTGAAGACGGTCGCTGACTTCGAGATCTCCGTCGCCGCCTACCCTGAGGTCCACCCGGAGGCGCCGTCGGCGCAGTTCGATCTCGACAACCTCAAGCGCAAGCTGGATGCCGGTGCATCGCGTGCGATCACCCAGTTCTTCTATGACATCGAGGCCTTCCTGCGCTTTCGCGACCGTTGCGCGGCAGCCGGGATCGGCGCGCCCATCGTGCCTGGAATTCTGCCGATCACGCGGTTCCCGCAGGTGTTGCGCATGGCCGGCCGCTGCGGCACCCGCATCCCGCGTTGGCTCGAGGACCGCTTTCACGGGCTGGACGACGACCAGGACACCCGCCGACTGATCGCCGCCAGTGTCGCGATCGACCAGGTCCATACCCTGGAGCGGTATGGCGTGCGGGATTTTCACTTCTACACTCTCAATCGCGCGGAGCTGACATACGCGATCTGCCACGCGTTGGGGGTCCGTCCTGAGAAACAGCCGGCCGCCGCACCCGAGGCCGTGGGAGCCGGGGCATGACCGGCTGCAGCCATATCGCTCCGCGAGCCGACCGCCCGGCTCCAGGCGGCAAGGGCTCTCCTGCGCCGCGCGCTGCCGCCGCGCCGTTCGCGGTCGCACCGGTGGACGAGACCGAGCGTCGGGAGCGCATCGAGCGCCTGAAGCGCCTGCTCGATGAGCGGATCGTGCTGCTCGATGGCGCGATGGGCACGATGGTGCAGCAGCACCGGCTGGATGAGCGTGGCTACCGCGGTGAGCGCTTCCGCGATCACGGGCGCGACCTGAAGGGCAACAATGACATTCTGACGCTCACGCGGCCCGATGTCATCGGCAGCATCCACCGCGCATACCTCGAGGCTGGCTCCGATATCATCGAGACCAACACCTTCAACTCCAACGCGGTGTCGCAGGCCGACTACGGCATGGAGGCGCTGGTGCCGGAGCTCAACTACCGCTCGGCGAGACTTGCGCGCGCGGCCGCGGACGAGTACGCAGGATCGTCGGGACGCCCGGCTTTCGTGGCGGGCGCGCTGGGTCCGACCAGCCGCATGTGCTCTCTCTCGCCGGATGTCAACGATGCCGGCTACCGCAGCACCTCATTCGATGAGTTGGTGGCTACGTATCTCGATGCGTCCCGCGCGCTCCTGCTGGGTGGCGTCGATCTGCTCCTCATCGAGACAGTGATCGACACTCTCAATGCCAAGGCGGCGATCTACGCCGCGCTGTCGCTCTTCGACGAGACCGGCATCGAGGTGCCGATCGTCATCTCGGGTACCATCACCGATGCGTCAGGGCGGATCCTCTCGGGTCAGACCGCAGAAGCCTTCTGGAACTCGATCCGTCACGCGCGCCCGCTCGCCGTGGGCCTCAATTGTGCGCTGGGCGGCCGCCAGCTGCGGCCCTACATCCAGGAGCTCTCGCGCGTGGCGGACACGCGGGTCTGCGCCTATCCCAACGCGGGCCTGCCGAACGCCTTCGGCGAATACGACGAGGCGCCGGAAGAGACCGCGGAGATCCTGCAGGACTATGCGGCGTCGGGTCTCGTCAACATCCTGGGCGGCTGTTGCGGAACGACACCCGAGCACATCCGCCTGCTGCATCAGGCGATCGGCCGCTGCGCTCCGCGCGGCATTGCTCCAGTTCCCGTCAAGACCCGCCTCGCAGGCCTGGAGCCGGTCGCGATCGACGAGGAGTCGCTCTTCGTCAACGTCGGTGAGCGCACCAACGTGACGGGCTCTGCCCGCTTCCGCAAGCTCATCGAGGCGGGCGATTACGCCGCGGCGCTCGAGGTGGCGCGCCAGCAGGTGGCGAGCGGCGCGCAGGTGATCGACATCAACATGGACGAGGGCATGCTGGATTCCGAGGCGGCGATGGTGCGCTTCCTCAATCTCATAGCCGCGGAGCCTGACATCGCGCGGGTGCCGGTGATGCTCGACTCCTCCAAGTGGAGCGTGCTCGAGGCGGGGCTCAAGTGCCTGCAGGGCAAGGGCATCGTCAACTCCATCAGCCTGAAGGAAGGCGAGGAGATCTTCCTCGACCACGCGCGCAAGGTGCGCCGTTACGGGGCGGCGGCCGTGATCATGGCCTTCGATGAGCAGGGCCAGGCCGATACCGTCGAGCGTCGGGTGGCGATCTGCGAGCGCGCCTATCGCCTGCTGACGCGCGAGGGTTTCCCGCCCGAGGACATCATCTTCGATCCCAACATCTTCGCGATCGCGACCGGGATCGAGGAGCACAACGGTTATGCGCTCGCCTTCATCGAGGCGACGCGGAGGATCAAGAGCCTGCTGCCGCACGTGCTGGTGAGCGGCGGTGTCAGCAACGTCTCGTTCTCCTTCCGCGGCAATGACGCAGTGCGCGAGGCGATGCATTCCGTGTTTCTGTATCATGCCATCACCGCCGGCATGGACATGGGGATCGTCAACGCCGGCCAGCTCGCGATCTACCAGGAGATCGCGCCCGAGCTGCGCGATGCCGTGGAGGACGTCATTCTCAACAGACGTCAGGATGCGACGGAGCGCCTGCTCGAGATCGCGGCACGCTACAAGGGCGATGGCGGCGGGAAGCGCAAGGAGGACCTCGAGTGGCGGTCGCTCCCTGTCGCCAAGCGCCTCGAGCATGCGCTGGTGAAGGGGATCGACGACTTCGTCATCGAGGACACCGAGGAGGCGCGGCTCGCCTACGATCAGCCGCTGCAGGTCATCGAAGGTCCGCTGATGGACGGCATGAACATCGTCGGCGATCTGTTCGGTGCCGGGAAGATGTTCCTGCCGCAGGTGGTCAAGAGTGCGCGTGTCATGAAGCGCGCGGTGGCGCACCTCATCCCGTTCATCGAGCAGAGCAAGGGCGGCTCCGGCAGCCACCGTGCCAACGGGCGCGTGGTAATGGCGACAGTGAAGGGCGACGTCCACGACATCGGCAAGAACATCGTCGGAGTCGTATTGCAGTGCAACAACTTCGAGGTCATCGACCTCGGCGTCATGGTCCCCTGCGAGAAGATCCTGGACACCGCGCGCCGCGAGAACGCGGACTTCATCGGCCTCTCAGGCCTCATCACTCCCTCGCTGGATGAGATGGTGAGCGTCGCCCGCGAGATGCAGCGCCAGGCATTCGAGCTGCCGCTGCTCATCGGCGGCGCCACGACTTCGCCCGCGCATACATCGGTGAAGATCGCGCCGCAGTACCGCTCGCCGGTGGTCTATGTCAAGGATGCCTCGCGATCCGTCGGCATCTGTCAGACGCTCGCCAATCCGGCGCAGCGCGCGGCGTTCGTCGCGAAGGTCAACGAGGAGCACGAGCGCCGGCGCGAGCAGCACGCCAGCAAGAAGGTGAAGGCGCCGGAGCTCAGCATCGCGCAGGCGAGGGCCAACCGCCGCCGCATCGACTGGGCCACGTACACACCAATCGCGCCGCGTGTTCCGGGCGTGCGTACCTTCGAGAAGTATCCCCTCGAGGAGCTGCTCGGCTACATCGATTGGATGCCGTTCTTCAATGCCTGGGAGCTCACCGGGAAATTCCCGGACGTGCTCTCCGATCCGAAGGTCGGCGAGGCGGCGAGCAATCTCTACGCCGATGCGCGCCGGATGTTGAAGCAGCTCATCGCCGAGAGGTGGTTGGAGGCGCGGGCCGTGGTCGGCCTGTTCCCGGCCAATGCGGTGGGAGACGACGTCGAAGTCTACGCCGACGAGGAGCGCGGGCAGCCGCTTCTGACGCTCTCGTTCCTCCGCCAGCAGAAAGGCAAGCCGCCGGGCCAGGCGCACGAATGTCTCGCGGATTACATCGCCCCGAAGTCGAGCGGCGTGCGCGACTACATCGGTGCGTTTGCGGTGACCGCGGGCATCGGAATCGAGGAGCACGTCGCCCGTTTCCAGCGCGCGCACGACGACTATTCGAGCATCATGCTGAAAGCGCTGGCTGACCGCTTCGCCGAGGCCGCGGCCGAGCACTTCCACGAGCGGGTGCGGCGGGAGCTCTGGGGCTATGCAAGCGAGGAGTCGCTCACCAACGATCAGCTGATCCACGAAGAGTACCGCGGCATCCGCCCGGCGCCGGGTTACCCGTCCTGTCCCGACCACACCGAGAAAGCGAAGCTCTGGCAGTTGCTGGATGTCGAGCGCCGCACCGGGTTCCAGCTCACGGATTCCTATGCGATGTATCCGACTGCGGCGGTGAGCGGCTGGTACCTGTCGCACCCGGAGGCACATTACTTCCCTCTGGGCAAGATCGCCCGCGATCAGGTCGAGGACTACGCACGCCGCAAGGGCTTCGCCGTCGAGCAGGCCGAGAAGTGGCTGTCGCCCAATCTCGGCTATGAGATCAGTTGAAGCGCCCGGGACGGCGAATTAGCGAAATTTTGCGGTAACTCACTGCAGGCGGCGTTCACCGGGTGTTCACTTGGGGCGCGGCAGGATTGCCGCCCTCAGGAGCTCGATTACCGCAATGATCGCCACGCCCAGGACATCCCGCAGCGAGGATCGCACCGCACCCGCCCCTTCGATGTCGCTGGTCACCGTCTATCGACGGGTGCTCGGACTGCTGGCCGTCGAGCGGCCGCTGTTCCGGCTGGTCTGCGCGGGCAACTTCGCGCTCGCGGTACTCATCTTTTACGAGTCATGGCTCTTCGGCCGCGTCGTCGGCGAGCTCGTGAGTGCACCGCATCAGGCCTGGCGCTACATCGGGCAATGGGCCGGCTTCGGGCTGCTCGGCATCGCCCTCAACGTGTGGGTCTCGCTCTACGCCGACCGCCTGTCGCATCGGCGCCGCCAGGGCGCGATCCTCGCCTTCTTCGAGCACGCGCTGGCGCTCCCCCTCGGTTTTCATGCGCAGCATCACTCGGGAGGCCTGCTGCGCATCCTGCACACCGGAGCGAGCAACCTGTTCACGCTGTGGCTGGCTTTTCTGCGCAGCCATCTCGCGACGATCCTTTCGATCGTCGTGATGCTGCCGATCGCCATGGTGCTGAACTGGAAGCTCGCCTCGCTGATGACAGGGTTGCTGGTCTGCTTTCTCGTCTCGATGAGTATCGCGGTGCGCCGCACGGCCGGTGCGCAGCGGGAGGTCGAGAAGCTGCATCACGCGCTGGCGGAACGCGCCGGCGATGTGCTTGCGAATGCGGCGATCGTGCAGAGCTTCACCCGCCACGAGGCCGAGGTGGATGCCGTGCGGGGCTTTTCCGAGGGCGCTCTCGCCGCACAATATCCGGTGCTGCGCAGCTGGGCCTGGCTCACCGTTGCCAACCGCTCGGCGAGTACGCTCACGGTGGTGGCCATTTTTGCGCTCGGCGCGTGGCTCTGGAGCCGCGGTGAGGCATCGATCGGCGATATCGTGACTTTCGCCGGCTTCTCGCTCGCGATCGTCGGGCGGCTCGATCAGCTGGCGAGCTTTGCGGCGGGGCTCTTCTATCATGCGCCGGCGCTGCGTGATTTCTTCGAAGTGCTCGACATGCCGGGTCCGCGCGACGAGCGTCCCGATGCGGCGCAATTGCCGCCGGTGCGCGGCGAGGTGGTGTTCGAGGACGTGTCGTTCTCCTATCCCTCCGGCGGCCCGGCGGTGAAACACCTCACTTTCCGGGTGCCGGCCGGCGCCAAAGTCGCGCTCGTCGGCCCCACGGGAGCGGGCAAGAGCACGGCGGCGAGCCTGCTCTATCGCGCTCACGATGCCGCGAGCGGACGCATCACGATCGATGGCATCGACATCCGCTCCGTACGTCTGAGCTCTCTTCGCCGCAATGTCGCGGTCGTTTTCCAGGACGCAGGTCTCCTCTATCGATCGATTGCCGACAACATCGCGCTCGGATTGCCCGCGGCAAGCCGCGAGCAGGTCGAGCGTGCCGCCCGCGCCGCCGAGGCTCACGAGTTCATACGCGCCAAGCCCGAGGGCTATGCCACGCTGGTCGCCGAGCGCGGCCGCTCGCTCTCCGGCGGTGAGCGGCAGCGGGTCGCGATCGCGCGCGCGATGCTGAAGGATGCACCCATCCTGGTGCTCGATGAGGCGACCAGCGCCCTCGACAGCGCGACGGAGCTGCGCATCCAGCGGGCGCTCGAGACACTGACCCGGGGCCGTACGACATTCGTCATCGCGCACCGCCTCGCGACCATTCGCGATGCCGACCTGATCCTGGTCCTGGAGAACGGCGAGATCGTGGAGCGCGGCCGTTACGAGGAGTTGGTGCTGCGCGACGGAGCGTTCGCGCGCCTGGCGCGCGCGGGGGAGTTCGTCACGGCGGAGACCGAGGGCGATGAGCCCGGGAACGAGGGGTCGGTGCGGTTGGTGCCGCGCGCAGCCAACGGCTGACAGGGGCGGCGGCCTTGGCCGACTCAGCGGCCGGTCGAGCTCGTCATTCTGCGTATCTGGAGGTCGCCGAACAGGGCCAGGTTCAGGGCCGACCAGAATGTCAGTCCCACCGCCATGACCGCGAGGAATGCGGCGGAGGTGATCGCGCGGGTGATTGCCGCATCGCCGGCCCCATTGTCGGCGAGTGCTATGGTGGTGATCGAAGCCACGAGCATCAGGAGCGTCAGGACGACCATCAATCCGACGATGTAGATCGCGGTGACTCGCCACCAATTACCCCGCACCAGCCTGAAGCTGTAGGCGAGACTTGCGAGTACACCCTTCTGGGCGAGCACCAATGCCGGCACCGAGAACGACAAGGCGATTCCGATATAGATGGCGGGCGCCAGCATCACTGCGAGCCCCGCCGTTCTGTACGCAGGTGCGAGCGCGAGCGCCGGCAGCACGAATGCGGTGATCGCAGCGCTTACGAGCACGGCAATGGCGACGATGGCGGGTGCCCGTTTCAGCGTATCGAGTAGATCGGTGGACCCCGTCACCGGCCGGCCGGCGGCGATGGCCGACTGGCGCAGCAGGATGGTCACCGACAGCATGACGAAGATGAGCGTTCCGACGCCGTATAGTGCGACCCCTACCGGGTCGTTGCCGTCGAGAGCGGGCAGGGGCCAGCGGCCGCGCCACATATAGTAGAGCGTTGATACTTGTCCGGCGATGATGGCCAGGGTGGCGTATGGCAGGCACTTGAGGAGCGACAGGCGGAAGATCTGCAGCACGGCATCGAGCAGCTCCGCGAACGTGCGCGGCTTGAGCGGTGGATAGAGGGCATTCGGCATGAGGGCATCTTAGCTTCGCGATGAGTTCGACGGCTATCCAATCCGGTACCTCGACGGTTGCGGCACTGCTCGCAGTCGGCGTAGAGCGTCTGAGAAGGACGCTGTCCGCTCGCGATCCCGGGGCCACCCCGGCGCTGGATGCCGAGCTTCTGCTCGCTCATGCGCTGGGTGCCGCCAGAGCGCGGCTACGGTCTCATCCCGAGGAGCTCCCCGCCGCCGATGCGGCAGCGCGGTTTCTGACCCTGATCGAGCGCCGGGCCGCCGGCGAGCCCGTCGCCTACATTCTCGGGCGTAAGGATTTCTGGACCCTCGAGCTCGCCGTCAGTCCCGCGGTTCTCGTCCCGCGTCCGGAAACGGAGCTGCTGGTGGAGCGCGCGCTGGCGCTGCAACCCGCCGCGGAGGCAAGGGTCGCCGACCTCGGTACCGGCTCGGGTGCGATTGCACTGGCACTGGCGAGCGCCCGGCTGCGGTGGCAGGTGGTAGCCACGGACATTTCCCTGGAGGCGCTCGCTGTCGCGCGAGCCAACGCGGCCGCCCTCGGCCTCACGCGCGTGGAGATGGTCCAGGGGAACTGGCTGGAATGTCTGCGCGCCCGCACGTTTCATCTTCTGGTGAGCAACCCGCCGTACATCGCGGCCGAGGATCCGGCCCTGAGCGACCCGGCACTGATGTGCGAGCCGCGGTCCGCCCTGGTCGCGGCCGAGGGGGGCCTCGCGGCTCTGCGCGCGATCACCCGGGCCGCGCCCCATCATCTCGAGCCCGGCGGCTGGCTGTTGCTCGAGCACGGCGCCACACAGGCTGCCGCGGTTGCGGGCGCGCTTGTGGCGCGCGGCTTCGCTCAAGTACGCTCGCACCGCGATCTCGCCGGGCGCGAGCGCATGACGGAGGGCCAATGGCCGACACATCCCTGATTCGATTCGAGACCTCGCATGGCGCTTTCACGGTAGAGCTCTTCGCGAAGGAAGCACCGCTCAGCGTGGAGAACTTTCTCCGCTATGTCGATGAGCGGCATTTCGACGGCACGATCTTCCACCGCATCGTACCGGGCTTCGTCATTCAGGGTGGGGGGCTCGATGCGCAGTTTCGCAACAAGCGCACGCACGCCCCGATCCGCAACGAGGCGAAGAACGGCCTGAAGAATACGCGCGGCACGCTCTCCATGGCCCGCACCAGCGAGGTCGACAGCGCCACCTCGCAATTCTTCGTCAATCTCTCGGACAACGAGTTCCTCGATCACAGCTCGCGGGATTTCGGCTACGCCGTCTTCGGGCGCGTGTCCGAGGGGATGGACGTCATCGATAAGATTGCAGCCGTCAAAACCGGACGCCGGCAAGGTTATCAGGACGCGCCGCTCGAGGACGTGCTGATCGTTTCCGCACGACGGGCAGAGCAGCAGCCACAGTAGCAACTCGACACAGATGTCTCGGGGTGTCGGGGGGCGCCTCAGGCGGTGGATCCTCCTTGCGATCCTCGCGTGGGTCGCCGCGACGGCGGTGCCGGTGCTGTTGCTGCGCTGGATGCCGCCCTTTACCAGCGCGTTCATGCTGGAGGCCCGCATCGAGGCACTCCTTGCCGGCGGGAAGGGCTACCACACGGACTATCACTGGGTGAGCCTCGAGCGTATCTCGCCGCATGCCGCGATCGCGGTGATCGCATCCGAGGATCAGACCTTTCCTTTCAACTACGGTTTCGATTTCCACTCCATCCGGGGGGCAGTGCGCGCGGCGGAGCGCGGCAAGCGCCTGCGCGGAGCGAGCACGATATCCCAGCAGGTGGCGCGCAACCTCTTTCTCTGGCCGGGCCGCAGCTTCGTGCGTAAAGGGATCGAGGCGTATTTCACCGTGTTGCTGCAGACGCTGTGGCCGAAAGAGCGGATCCTGGAGGTTTACCTCAACGTCGCGCAGTTCGGCCGCGGGACCTACGGCGTCGAGGCGGCGGCCCGCCGGTTCTATCACGAGCCCGCCGCGCGTCTCAGCGCGGGCCAGGCGGCGCTGCTTGCGGCCGTGCTGCCCGACCCGGTCCACTGGCACGTGGACCGGCCGTCGCGTTTCGTGGCATGGAAGCAGCAGTGGATTCTGGCTCAGATGCGCAATCTCGGCGGCGCGGCATACCTCAAGGAAGTAAGACAGAACCAATAGGTGGATCGCACATGGCGCGTGCGCGCATATAATCGGCGGGTACGGGCATTGCAGGCGGCGACTGTCCTTCCGGAAGCGAAAACCAACTCCATGGCAGAGCGTGAATTGACCGCAGCGGACTGGCGGGGCTACTCCGAGGCGCAGTTTCCACAGGGAAGCTGGAGCTTGGACGACAATGTGCTGCGCGCGCTCGCGGTGGGGCCACCTGTGGATCTCATCACGCGCGAGCGGTTCCGTGATTTCACGCTGCATTTCGAGTGGCGGCTGCCGCGGGGTGGCAATTCCGGCGTGCTCTATCGCGTCGGTGAGGAGCTCGAGCATTCATGGCAGTCCGGACCCGAGATGCAGCTTCTGGATGACGAGCACCACCAGGACGGTGCCAATGCACTCACTTCCTGTGGAGCGCTCTATGGCCTGATCGCTCCGTGGCACGATCAACGCGACATCGCCAACGCCTATCACAGCTCCCGTATCATCGTGCAGGGCAGTCGGGTCGAGCACTGGATCGACGACACGCAGGTGCTGGGCTACGACCTCGACAGCGAGGAAGTGAGGGAGCGGATCGCGCGCAGCAAGTTTCGCGAGTGGCCGCAGTTCGCGCACCTGCAGGAGGGGCACATCGCCCTGCAGCACCACGGCACGGAGGCCTGGTTCCGCCGTCTGCAGATAGAAACCTAGAGACGGACCCGTCTCATTACTCGGCCCCTCCTGGGCCTCGCCCCCGCTCCGCGGGGGCCGACACGCGCCCAGCGCGCGTCGTTATGATCAACGCCGCCGGGAGCGGCGTTAAACGCCACAGGCGGCCCGCAGGGTGCAGCGCAGGGATCGCGCTGCATAATCGCTCCCGGCGATTCATTCCAGCTCGGCGAGAAGCTCCGCCTGGTGCTCCTGCTGCAGCGCATCGAGCAGCTCGTCGAGATCGCCGTTCATGATCTGCTGCAGCTTGTAAAGAGTGAGATTGACGCGGTGGTCGGTAACCCGTCCCTGCGGAAAGTTGTACGTGCGAATCCGCTCCGATCGATCGCCGCTGCCGACCTGGAGACGCCGGGTGTGCGCCTGGGCGCTTTGCTGCTTTTCCTCCTCCGCGGCAGTGAGGCGCGCTCTGAGCAGCTTCATTGCCCGGGAGCGATTCTTGTGCTGCGAGCGCTCGTCCTGACATTCGACCACGATGCCGGTCGGCAGGTGGGTAATGCGCACCGCCGAGTCGGTCTTGTTCACGTGCTGGCCGCCCGCGCCCGAGGAGCGGTAAGTGTCGATGCGCAGCTCCGCCGGGTTGATCGCCACTTCCTCGATCTCGTCGAGCTCCGGCAGGATCGCCACCGTACATGCCGAGGTATGGATCCGTCCCTGCGCCTCCGTCTGCGGGACGCGTTGCACGCGGTGCGTGCCGGACTCGAACTTCAGGCGCGAGAAGGCGCCGCTGCCGGCGATCCGGCTGATGATTTCCTTGTAGCCGCCGTGCTCGCCCGGGCTCTCGCTCAGGACTTCGACCGAGAAACGCTTGGACTCGGCGTAGCGCGCGTACATCCGGAAGAGGTCGCCGGCGAACAGAGCCGCCTCATCGCCTCCCGTGCCGGCGCGCACTTCCAGGAAGAGGCTCTTCTCATCGCGCGGGTCCGTGGGCAGCAGCAGCGAGCGCAGCTGCGACTCCGTGGCGGCGAGGCCTGACTGCAGCCGCTCGACCTCCTCCGCGCCGAGCGAGCGCATGCCGGCATCCGGATCCGCGAGCATCTCGCGCGCGGCGGCGAGGTCCCGCTCCAGCCCGCGGTAGTGGTTGAGGCGCTCCGCCAATGGCTCGAGGCGTGCGTACTCGACTGAGAGGTCCCGGAATTGCGGCGAGCCTCCGGCGATATCGGCGGTGGCGAGCAGCCGACTGACCTCCTCGAAGCGATCGGAGAGCTTCTCGAGCCGCTGGCGGATGGATTCCTTCATAATAGGGGGTCTTTCGGGGCGCGGCATTGTAGGCCATGCATCATCCCTTTCGCCTCCTTCTTCCTGCCCTCTGCGTAGTGCTCGCGGCGGGCTGCGCCGTTGCCCCGCCAAAGCCGGCACCAGCCGCGCCCGATGCCGCCGCGCTGACCATCGTCGCGGAGATCGCCCTGCAGCGCGGCGATTGCAGGACCGCAGCCGAGACTTACGCCCGTGCGGCGGCGATCGCGTCCGCGCCGGTGGCGCATCGGGCGAGCGAGGTCGGCCTCGCCTGCGAGGACCTTCCGGCCGCCTGGTCGTCCGCGCAGCGCTGGCGGGAGCTCGCCCCGCGCAGCCGCGAAGCCGAGGCCATGTATGCGACTGTGGCGCTGAAGCTCTACCACATCGCCGACGCCCGCGCGGCGGTGAAGGACTTTCTCAACGCGCCGCCGCCTCCCGCGCGCAACCCCGCGCATCGCCGCAAGGGCGGGATTGCCACCGCACCCGCGACTGAAGACAGCGGCCTTGCGGATCTGACCACTCTGCTGCTCGAGGAGTCGGATCCGCCCGAGGTGTTCGCCGCGTTCAACGGCGTGATCGATACCACGGGCGCCTCGCCCGCCAGGCTGACCCTTCTGGGAGAGCTGGCGCTGGAGGCTTATGACGCCCGCAGCGCGGAGCGGTACGCGGAGCTCGCGGTGCGCGAGAGCCCGACGAACGTGCAGGCGAATCGCCTGCTCGCGCGGACTTTCGTGGTGTTGGGGCAGCCGGCGAAGGCCATCGCCGCTGCGCGCGGCCTCATGCGCACCGAGCCGCGGCGTGGCATGTTCGAGCTGGCGGAGGTCTACCAGGATCTCGGCCGGGTGGAAGACGCGCACCAGGAGCTCGAGCGCCTGCGTGCGACCAATGCGCCACGGGGCGAGATCGACCGCCGCCTCGCGGTGCTGGCGTTCGAATCCGGCGACCTGCAGGAGGCGCAGCAGCGGTTCGCCGATCTCGCCGAGAAAGGCGAGGCGGACGAGAGCACCCTGATGTATCTGTCGGATATCGCGGCGCGCCAGGGCGATGTCGCCGCGGCGCTCGCCGGCTACGGCAAGCTCGCGGATTCCTCGCTCGCGCTGGAGGCGCGGGAGAAGGCCGCGGCTCTGCTGTTGGCTTCGCATCACCCGGGTTCTGCTCTCACTTTGCTCAAGGAGTACGCGCGGCGGCATCCCGGAGACGCGGTCGATCTGACTGTCGCGGAGGCACAGCTCCTCGGGGACCACGGCCGCACCGATGCGGCGCTGAAGCTGCTGGATGCCGGACTGCGCGCGCATCCCCAACATCCGTCGCTCGAGTACGAGCGCGCGATCATCCTGGAGCAGGCCGGGCACGTGAGCGAGTCCGTACAGGCGCTGCAGCGCCTGCTCGCGCAGCGCCCCGACGATCCGACGCTGCAGAACGCGCTCGGCTACACGCTGGCCGATCATGACATGGAGCTGGCGCATGCCGAATCGCTGATCCGACAGGCCCTCGAGCAGATGCCGGACAATCCCGCCGTGCTCGACAGTCTGGGTTGGGTGCGCCTGCGCCGGGGCGATGCGGCCGGTGCCCTGCCGTCGCTCGAACGCGCGTACGACATCAGTCATGACGCGGAGATCGCGGCGCACTGGGGGCAGGCGCTGTGGGTTGCCGGCCACAAGGAGGCGGCGCGCAGGGTTTGGGCGGAAGCCCTAGCGCGCAACCCCGGATCCAAGCCGCTGCAGGCGGTCGTCGGCCACTTCATCCCGAATGCGAAATAACACGAGAGCCCTTGCGGCTGGCCTGGTGTCGGCCGGTCTTGCGTTTGCCTTGATGCTCGCCGGTTGCCAGACGGTCCCCGTCGCGCCGGCGCCTTCGGTCGCATGGACCGTGCGCCGGCCGGCTTTGCAGCATCTCGACCGGTTCGGCCTCAACGGCCGCGTCGCGGTGGCGGTCGGCAAGCAAGGCTTCAACGCGGGACTTCGGTGGAACCAGTCCGGTGCGCTGACGCGCCTCGCGCTGACGGGACCGCTCGGCGCGGGCGGTGTCGAAGTGACTGCTGAGGGAGGAGACCTGAGCGTCGTCACCTCGAGCGGCAAGCGCCTCGATGCCCCCGCGGCGCGTGCGGAGCTCGAGGACAAGCTCGGCTTCGAGCCACCCATCTCGAGCTTGCGCTACTGGGTCCTGGGCGTGCCCGATCCGGGTGCGCCGGCTTCCGTGCAGCTCGATCCGCAGCAGCGTCTCATCCGGCTGACACAGGATGGATGGCAGATCGACTATGCCGCCTACATGCCCGTCGGGGCGGAGTGGCTGCCCCGGCTGCTGACGCTCCAGCGCACGGGAGTGCGGGTTCGGATGGTAGTGGATGGGTGGCAGCTGTGAGCAGCGCCCGGGGCGGCGAGGCCGCGCAGCAGACTCTTTGGCCGGCCCCGGCCAAGCTCAATCTCTTTCTCCACGTCACCGGTAGGCGCGCGGACGGCTACCACGAGCTGCAGACCGTCTTTCAGCTGATCGATCTCTGCGATACGGTGGCGCTAACCGTCCGGGAGGATGGGGTAGTCGAGCGTCCCGAGGGTCCTAAGGACGTACCAGCGGAATCGGATCTGGTCGTTCGCGCTGCCCGCGCCTTGCAGGCAGCGTCGGGGACCCACTTAGGTGCGACGCTCCGCGTGCGCAAACGCATCCCAGTGGGCGGCGGCCTGGGCGGCGGCAGCTCGGATGCGGCCACCACCCTGCTCGCGCTGAACAGCCTCTGGGGCTGCGGCCTCGGAATCGACGAGCTGGCGCGTCTGGGATTGCCTCTCGGCGCGGATGTCCCTGTATTTGTTAGAGGTTTTTCCGCCTGGGCGGAAGGAGTCGGGGAGCGTCTGGCGCCGGTGGAGCTTCCCGAGCGGTGGTACGTGGTCATCCACCCGGGCGTCGGGGTGAGCACCCGGGACATCTTCCAGAGCCCTGAATTGACACGAAATTCCCCCCTCATCACAATACGCGCCTTTTTTGAGGCCGGTGGTCGCAACGATTGCGAGCCGGTGGTGCGGGCGCGCTGTCCCGAAGTGGCGGCGGCCCTCGATTGGCTGTCGCGATATGCGCCGGCACGGCTGACGGGAACCGGCTCCTGTATCTTCGCGTCCTGCGCGAGCGCCATCGAGGCTGAGCGTATTGCGGCGCGCGTACCGGATGAGTGGACGAGCTTCGTGGCGCGGGGACTTAATATCTCACCGGCGCATCGTTCCCTGATGTAACTGTTGCTGGGGTGTCGCCAAGTGGTAAGGCAGCGGGTTTTGATCCCGCCATTCGGAGGTTCGAATCCTTCCACCCCAGCCATTCACTTTGAGGCGGTTGGCCCGATGACCCTATGACCACGAGCGACACGCTGGCGCTTTTTGCCGGCAACGCCAATCCGGCGCTGGCGACGGACGTCGCGCGGCATCTGCAGACGCCGCTTGGGCGGGCGTATGTCGGCCGTTTCAGCGACGGTGAGGTGAACATCGAGTTGATGGAGAACGTGCGCGGGCGCGACGTCTTCATCGTGCAGTCGACGTGCCCACCTGCCAACGACACGCTGATGGAGCTGCTGGTGATGGTGGATGCGTGCCGCCGTGCTTCCGCCGCGCGCATTACCGCGGTCGTGCCGTACTTCGGCTACTCGCGCCAGGATCGGCGGCCCCGCGCAACGCGATCGGCGATCACGGCAAAGCTGGTGGCCAACATGATCTCGAGCGCGGGAGTGAACCGGCTGCTCACGGTCGACCTGCATGCCGACCAGGTGCAGGGGTTCTTCGACATTCCGGTCGACAACGTCTATGCGTCGCCGGTGCTGCTCGGGGATGCGTGGAAGCAGGCGTACCCGAACGTGGTCGTCGTGTCGCCGGACGTCGGCGGAGTCGTGCGGGCACGGGCATTCGCGAAGCGCCTCGACGATGCGGATCTCGCCATCATCGACAAGCGCCGGCCGCGGCCCAACGAGTCGAAGGTAATGAACATCATCGGCGACATCAAGGACAAGACCTGCGTGCTCGTCGACGACATGATCGACACGGCGGGGACGCTCTGTCATGCCGCCCAGGCCCTGAAGGGCGAGGGCGCCGCGAAGGTGGTCGCCTACATCACGCACGCGGTGCTTTCGGGCGAGGCAGTGCAGCGGATTTCGAGCTCGGTGCTCGACGAGCTCGTCGTGACCGACACGATTCCGCTCTCGGCGGCGGCACGGGGCTGCAGCCGCATCCGCCAGCTTTCGGTGGCGGCGCTGCTCGCGGAGACGATCCGCCGCATCCGGGACGAGGAGTCGGTCAGCTCCCTGTACGTGGACTGATAAAGGTTTTTGGTGTGCCGGCCTTGGTCGCGAGCGCCGGCACGTGTTCGTCAACATTGGAGATCATCATGCGCATTTCATTCACCTTCGGCGCGGACTCGCGCGGAGCGCAAGGCAAAGGTGCGAGCCGCCGCCTGCGCCGCTCCGGCAAAGTGCCGGCCATTCTCTACGGGGGCCACCAGGAGGCGCAGCCGCTCGTGTTGGATCAGCAGAACCTGCTCACCATGATCGGCGACGAGCGGTTCTACTCCTCGATCGTCCAGCTCAAGATCGACGGGACCGCGCAGGAGGCGATCGTCAAGGACGTGCAGATGCACCCCGCTCGAAACGTCGTGGTGCACGTCGACTTGCAGCGTGTCATAGAGAGCGAGGCGATTCGCCTGCACCTGCCGATCCACTTCAAGGGTGAGAGCATCAGCCCCGGCGTGAAGACGGAGGGCGGCATCGTGTCGCACATGCGTACCGACGTCGAGGTGAGCTGCCTGCCGAAGGACCTGCCGGAGTTCCTCGAGCTCGATCTCTCGCAGATGAGCCTGAACGACACCAAGTTCCTTGCCGACATTCCGCTGCCGCCCGGGGTCACAATCCCGGAGCTTGCGCATCGCAACACGCCGGTCGTGTCGATCCATGCGCCGCGCGCGGCGGAGCCGGAGCCGGTGGCCGCCGAGGCCGCTGCTGCCGCGGCCCCTGCCGAGGGTGCAGCGCCCGCTGCCGCAGCCGGTGCGGCGCCTGCCGCAGGCGCGGCGCCTGCCGGAGCCGAGGCCAAGAAGGGCGAGGAGAAGAAGGAAGGCGCTCCGGCCAAGAAGGAGGGTGGCAAGAAATAACGCCGGCGCATGGCGGGCCTGCCGCTTACGCTCATCGTGGGGCTCGGGAATCCGGGCCCCACGTATGCGCGCACCCGGCACAACGCCGGCTTCGAGCTCGTGGACGAGCTCGCCCGGCGCACGGGAGCGAGCCTCCGTCACGAGGCGCGCCATCAGGGCGAGCTGGCGCGTGTCGGCATCGGCGGCGCGGACGTCTGGCTGCTGAAGCCCATGACCTACATGAACCTCAGCGGCCAATCCGTCAGGAGTGTCGCCGGGTTCTATCGCATCCCGCCGCAATCGATTCTCGTGGCTCATGATGAGCTCGATTTCCCGCCCGGGACGGTGCGCCTGAAGGAAGGCGGCGGCGCGGGCGGCCACAACGGGCTGCGCGACCTCATCGCCCGGCTCGACGAGGGTTTCTGGCGGCTGCGGATCGGCATCGGCCATCCGGGCGATCGCGACGCCGTGTTGGATTACGTGTTGGGGCGTCCGCCGGCGGCGGAGGCCGCGCTCATCCAGGAGGCGGTGCTCGCTGCCGCCGATGCCGTCCCGCTGATGTTGACCGACGGCGTGCAGAAGGCGATGAATCGCCTGCACACCCGAGGCACCGCAGGCAGCTAGTTTGAAGCGCCACCCGCGGCGGCGGGGCACAGTCCCTGTGCCTGGTCACGCGGGCAATCTAGGTAGCAGGAGTTCTTTGTATGTCCATCCGTTGCGGCATCGTCGGATTGCCGAACGTCGGCAAGTCGACGCTGTTCAATGCACTCACCCGGGCGCAGATCGCCGCCGAGAACTATCCCTTCTGCACGATCGATCCCAACGTCGGTGTGGTTCCGGTGCCGGATCCGCGCCTGAAGCAGCTGGCGGACATCGCGCATCCGGAGAAGGTCATTCCGGCCGCGGTGGAGCTGGTCGACATCGCCGGCCTGGTCGCGGGCGCTTCCGAGGGAGCGGGCCTGGGCAACCAGTTTCTCTCGCATATCCGCGAAGTGGATGCGATTGCCCACGTGGTGCGTGCCTTCGAGAGCACCGACGTCATTCACGTGGCGGGAAAGGTCGATCCGCTGGCGGATATCGAGGTCATCGACACGGAGCTCGCGCTCGCCGACCTCGGCAGCGTGGACAAGGCGTTGGACCGTGCCGCGAAGGCATCGAAGGCGGGCGACAAGGATGCGCTGCGCCGGCGCGCGCTGCTCGAGCGCGTGAAGGTGCAGCTCGACCAGGTGCGGCCGGTGCGCGCGCTCGGCCTGACGGAGGAGGAGCAGCGGGACATCCGCGACCTGCACCTGCTCACCGCGAAGCCTGTCATGTACGTGGCCAACGTCGCGGAGAACGGCTTCGAGGGGAATCCGCTCCTCACTGTCATCGAGGCACGCGCCGCGAAGGAAGGGGCCGTCGTGGTGCCGGTGTGCGCTGCCATAGAGGCGGAGATCGCGCAGCTCGAGGAGAGCGACCGCGCGGAGTTCCTGGCTGAGCTCAAGCTCTCGGAGCCGGGGCTCGACCGCCTGATCCGGGCCGCCTACCGCCTGTTGGGACTGCAGACCTTCTTCACCGCGGGCCCGAAGGAGGTGCGGGCCTGGACGGTGCGGGTGGGAGCGAGCGCTCCGCAAGCCGCGGGAGTGATCCACACCGACTTCGAGCGGGGGTTCATCCGCGCCGAAGTGATCGCCTTCGAGGATTATGTCGGGTTGCGCGGCGAGGCCGGGGCGCGCGAGGCCGGCAAGCTGCGGTTGGAAGGCAAGGAATACGTGATGCGGGAAGGGGATGTCGTGCACTTTCGCTTCAACGTTTGAGAAGCGGGTCACGGCATGGACGTCGCATTCTGTCGCCTCGGAGAGTGACAGCCGCGCCCAGGCTACGTATCGTGTGCTTTCGTCCGGCGAAGGTGCGAGGAAATGGAGCAGGAACTACGCCTCCTCATCCTGGAAGACGTTGCCGCGGAAGCCGAGCTCACCGTCAGAGCGCTAGAGGCGGCGGGCCTCGGCTGCGTCTGGCAGCGTGTAGAGAACGAGAAGGAATTCCGCGCTGGGCTGCGCGAGCGGCCCGATATCGTCTTGTCCGATTTCTCCCTGCCGCGATTCGACGGTATGTCGGCTCTCGCCATCGCCGCGGCGGAGGTGCCCGAGACCCCGTTCATCTTCGTTTCCGGCACCATCGGTGAGGAGCGTGCCATCGAGGCGCTGAAGCACGGCGCCGTCGACTACGTCCTCAAAACCAACTTGGCGCGGCTTGCGCCGTCGGTGAGACGCGCTCTGGCGGAAGCCGCTTCGCAGCGTGCGCGGCATCAGGCGGAGGAACGCGTCGCGCGGCTTACGCGCGTTCTGCAGATGCTCTCCGGAATCAACACCGCGGTAGTGCGGGTCCGTGACCGCACGGAGCTGCTCGAGGAAGCCTGCCGGATCGCCCACTCGGTGGGCAACTACATCTGCGCACTCGTGGTGCTGATAGATCCGCGCAGCCGGGTCGGCCGGGTGGCAGCGTGGGCAGGCGCCGGCCGCGAGTTCCAGGCGGAGCTCAAGTTCCGGGTGGACGACAGCGGCAGGAGCGAGGCCGGAGAGAGCGTCACCGGCCGGGCCTTGCGCACCGGCGAAGTGGCCGTTTGCGACGTCACCCAGGCGGCGGGCCCCTTGCGTTTCGGCAACAGGCTCGAGGAGCTGGCGATCCGTTCCATGGTCTCGATTCCGCTGCTCATCGAGGACACTCCGGTCGGGGCGTTCACGGTGGGGGCGAGCGAGGCGGGGATGTTCAGCGAAGAAGAAGTCCGGATGCTGCAGGAGGTGGCCGCCAACCTCTCCTTCGCTCTGCAGTACCTGTACAAGGAGGATGCCGTCCGTTTCCTCTCTTACTTCGATCCGCTGACCGGCCTCGCCAAGCGCTCACTCTTCTGCGAGCGGCTGGCGCGCTCTCTCGGCCGCCACGCCGGAGAGAGCCAGGAGGTCGTGGTGGTCGCCTTCGATGTGGAGCGTCTCGGGGCGATCAACGATTCCCTGGGCCGGCACTTCGGCGACCGGGTGCTGCAGTTCGCGGCGGATGCCTTGAAGCGCAACTTCGGCGGCGGCGAATGGCTCGCGCACCTCGAGGGCGGCAACTTCGCCGCAGCGGTGCTGGATTGCCCTTCCTACGAGGAGGCGGTGCGGCTCATCCATGACCGCATCACTGCGGCGTTCGGAAAGCCGCTCGCGCTCGCCGGGCACGAGATTCCGGTCACCGTCAGGGCCGGGCTGGCACGCTATCCGGAAAACGGGGCCGACGCGGAGGCGCTTCTGCAGAACGCGGAAGCGGCGCTCCACAAGGCACGCAACACCGGCGAGCGGTTCCTGCGATACCGGCGGGAGTTGAGTGCCGAGGTCACCGATCGCCTCGCGCTC
>Ga0134128_10001112_pt1 | contig 35834 bp, 48 predicted proteins | sample KB31754_FD_96462 | JGI IMG/M metagenome (GOLD analysis project Ga0134128, IMG submission 96462) | Terrestrial soil microbial communities with excess Nitrogen fertilizer from Kellogg Biological Station, Michigan, USA - KB3-175-4 | ecosystem: Environmental > Terrestrial > Soil > Unclassified ...
GGAAAGTTCCATATGACCCTCACGGGCATGAAGAAGCATGTTGGCGTGTTGGAGCGGGCAGCGCTCGTCACTACTGAAAAGGCCGGGCGCGTCAGAACCTGCAGGCTTGGCATGCGCGCGCTGGAAGAAGAGGCCGCCTGGATCGGGCGGCACCGCCAACTCTGGAGCGAACGCTTCGACGCCCTGGACAAGATTGTCGAACACTTGAAATGTAAGGAGAAGGCAGATGCCCGAAGGAAAAGAAGGTAGTCCCGCCGCCATGAACCGCACCTCCGTGGAACGCAAGTCCGACCGCGAACTCATCGTGACGCGAACGTTCAATGCCCCGGCGCACATCGTCTTCGAAGCCTGGAGCAAACCCGAATTGTTCAAGCGTTGGTGGGTTCCGAAGTCGGCGGGCCTGTCGCTGCTCTCGTGCGACATGGATGTGCGCACCGGGGGCGCGTATCGCCTCGTGTTCCGCCATCCGACCTCCGATCAACCGATGGCGTTCTTCGGAACGTACAGAGAAGTGACGCCGCGGAAGCGCCTCGTCTGGACGAACGAAGAAAGCGATCAGGGCGCCGTAACCACAGTGACGTTCGAAGAAAATGCCGGCAAGACGCTGGTCACCCTACACGAACTCTACCCCACAAAAGCGGCGCTCGACGAAGCCCTCGCCGGTTCGGCGGAAGGCCTGCCCGAACAGTTCGCGCAGCTGGATGAGTTGCTCGCAGGCAGATCGTGACCACACCGCGGCCACCGGCGTACGGAAGGGATGACGATGATACACACGATCACCGCCGCGCTGGCCAGTTCAGCGCGACGTGAGGACGATATGCTCAGACGCGACAGCGTCGCAGCAGGATTCGATCTGTGCCTTCATCTGATTCGGGGACGCCCAGTCGTCATTTCCGAGCACACGTGGGAACAACCCCGGCTGCGGTGGTGTTTCAAACTGTTAGCCTAGCGAGGAGGATTGTATTGTCCGCTTACAATCATCTCGCGCGTGAACACTTGCATGTGCAAGACGAACTCCGCAAATCGTCAACTCTGTGCTGACCAGCACAAAGAGATGCCGTGATTACTGACATCGGGGAGGTCGGTCCAGTTGGGCGCGAAGTGTCTGGTCGGAAGCAGAGCGTTGCAACTTGAGTTTTGCTATTTTCTCACGTTCAGCAGCCGCTTCCTCGTCTAAATGTGCTAATTCTAATTCATTAGCAAGGTTTATGTGATACACAGGATTGCCTGGCTCGAGGCTCACGGCACGCCGATACTCTCCGATTGCCTGGTTCAGTAAGTTCTGTTTGTGTAGCGCGAAGGCAAGGCCATGGTGGGCTGTCGCGGATTGCGGGTTGAGTTCTATTGCCGCCTGATATTCCGTTGCGGCTTCGATGTACTTTCCTCCATCAAGAAGAGCTTTGGCCAGACAAAAACGACATTCCAGGTCCTTCACATCAAGCTGCATCAGTTTACGCAGCTCGGCAATAGCTTCCATCCGACGTGTTTGTCGGTGGCTCACGAGCGCCTCTACCACGAGCGCCTCTACAAGGCGAGCTCGGGCCAGATGAAGCGTATTGTCATCGTCAAGTTCGCTCTGCTTAGCATCTGCCACGACGCGATACTGCCGAATCGCTTGCTTGAGATGACCTTGCCTCTCAAGCACGTAGCCCAGTTCAGATTGTGCCGCGCGGTAGTTGGGCTTAAGCCTGAGGGCTTCGCGATAGAAAAATGCGGCCGCGCTGTATTTGCGGTGCTCGCTTAGTGCATTGCCCAACCACTGGTTGGCAAGGACCAAAGCATACCTTCTGTCCGGCTCACGGGGACTGAGCTTTGCCACCTTGAAGTATTCGGCGCGGGCGGAACCGAGGAATCCCTGATGAGCAAGGCTGGAAGCGAGCCTGCGGTGGGCTTCGTCATAATTTGGGCGCGACTCCGTCGCTTTTCTGTACTGCTCGATGGCGCTTCGCCACTCCTGCTTTCTTGTCGCCAGTAGATTACCGAGTTGTACGTATGCGAACGGAATGGAATCTTGGTTTGCATTTTCCTCAACCAAACTCTTAAGTTGTTCAATGCCGGCATCCAGTTCTCCAGTCTCAGCGGTTTCCACAGCAAGATTCACTTGGATTAATACATCCCCCGGGGCATGTTCGAGAGCTTTCTTATATTCGTCTAATGCCGACTCGTGGTCCTTTTGGTGCGCATAGGCTGCGCCCATGTTCACGTGAACGATCGCGAGTTCGCGATGGCTGTCTTCCCCGGTCCTTGCTAAGAAATCGTGATATGTTTTCAGAGCTCCTTCATGATCACCGGTGTCTTCCAACGCTTTGCCGAGTTCCAATCGCGCGCTGTTACTGCCCTTGTTGACCAAGTCTTTGAAATCCGTGATCGCGTCTGGTCGCTCCCCGTTCAAATATCGAGCATGCGCGAGAAGCTCGGGTACATCACGGGGAGCAGATTTCATGCTTTTGACATCCCTATAACACTTGATCGCGTCAGAATAACGATGACCGGCCTCATATCCCATGCACAAATTTCGCCTTGCATTCACATCATTCGGCTTCGCCCTTTGAGCCCGCTCAAAAGCCGAGATAGCACGGTCAATTTGACCGTCTTTAAGTAGGGCGGCGCCGGCAAGGGTAGGATTCTGTGTTTCCAGGATCTTCACTGCGAGATCTCTGCTGGCCCGCTTCAAGCCTTCGGCAGTCATCGGGCTGGGAATCGATTGCCAGGAGTTTGCTGAAGTTCGTGCAATCAAGGTGAGTTCATTGCGCTTGGCGTTGAGGACAACATCCCCTGATACTAGTGTTTCGCTGCTCCACATCGCGCGAGCTGCGGCAACTACGGCTGCATAGGACATCCCCTTGACTTCGACATCGAAGTGAGTAGGTCCATCTTGAACTGCGGAGAACTGTGGAATGCTCAGTTCTCGTAAAATCGGCAAGTCCATCTCGGTTGGCCGCAAACTCTCATCATTCTTTTCGCTCTTGATATCCTGAAAGGTTGAGTTCAAGGCATCCCGCACTGCATCGGCGACGATTTCTCCAGTAAAAGGCATCTCCACTTTTGGTAGCTCGAACGGCGCCACAACCGTTACGGGGTAATGCCCTCGCCAGCAAGCAAAGCCTGCCAAGAGTGCAAGAAGGTAGTGGGGGAGGTGAGATGGCAGTGGCGGCCACAGGCCAGAGAACAATCTGACGAACCATGGCCGCTCGCTCGATATCGACCCCATATCTTGCCTGGTTATGCTGGGACCTCCCTCAACACTACGGTTTGTCTGACCAGGCTCACCGGGCAGATGTGCTTTCTTTAAGAACCGCCTCCACAACATCGATATGCCATCCATCAGCGCGCTGTGCCACACCCAAACCTTTTCATGAAACTTGTTTGACATGAGAGGAACTCCTGATTGCAGTGCATTTTCGTTCCACCTGTACCTCGGGAACAATAGACCGCTGCATAATTCGAGCTTTACTTTGTCTTAACAGCTAATGGGTTGAGTACAGGGCCTTTGTATTTGTATGTGGCGGCATTGATCCCAATTTGACGCTGTTATAGACTAAAAATGGGGCTCGTTAGTCCATGCCTCTCCAACCACGAAATTCACGCAGGTACGGATTCGGTCCGTTTGAGGTGTTCTCGGAAACGGGCGAACTTAAAAAAAACGGCCGAAGAATTCACCTACAAAACAAACCATTCCAAATCTTGGTTGCCCTCCTGGAGCAAGGGGGAGAGTTGATGACGCGTGAGGCCCTGCGGAAGAGGCTCTGGCCAACCGACACCTTTGTCGACTTTGACAACGGTCTGAACACGGCTTTGAGTAAATTGCGCGAAGCTCTTGGAGATACGGCTGAAAAACCTCGCTACATAGAGACCCTCGAACGGCGCGGCTATCGTTTCACAGCTACGGTCGAAGAATTTGGAACCAATAAAGCAAGCCTGCTGCGGGAACTAGAAGTGCATAGGAAGCACCTAGAACCTGATATCGTTCTCCTCGAAATAGTGGGAAAGGTGGTTTACGGACCAGAATGCCAGCAGATCGAATGGCTCACCGCAGAACTCTTGCAGGAGGGAGAAAGGAAGATCATTTTCGATATTTCTGGCGTCCAGCATCTCGACAGCAGTGGGATAGGCATCCTCGTTATGTGTTCCAGCAAAGTGAAAGAAGCCGGGGGTGAGCTATGCCTAGCAGGAGCGGAAGGACACGTCAAATCGATTCTTGAGGTGACTGGTGTCGGTAGAATTGTAGCTTCATACCCGAACACGACACACGCCATGAAAGAATTTGCGGACAGAGCCGCCTAACTCGTTAACGAAATGTGTCTTGTTAGCGTCGAATGGATTGCTAAGCGGCTGAACGTGGTTCAAGTTGGCCGGATAAAGTTCGAAAGTTGGCATATCGCCGGCGATCAGCCCGGAGCTTGGCAACACTTCGCCTCCCAGGAGGTGGAAATAAAAGTCGTCATCTTCAACAAGAGCGGCCGCAAGGTGAATCCGTTCGATATTCAGACGTCTGTCGGGCGCGAGTTCAAAGTAGAAAGTGAGTAGTTGTCGGAATTCAGCATCTGTTAGCGCCGAGTCGGAGGGCGGTCGCCGCCCATCGCGTTCAGTGCATCCCGCAGAGTCCGTTCGATTACCGCAAAGGTCTGCGTTACTTTCGGAACCGCCGGGTTGATGACGTCTATGCCCGATAATCCCGTCGCGAATGAGAACATTTCCACAACGGAGAATGTTTCCCGCGTCGTCCATGGTGACGACGGTTCCACGAAGGACGATTCCGACGCGCAGGGTCAAACGTCGACTGCGCTAACATGGAAGCGAGCGGAAATGTGGCGACCAGCGCGAGCAGCGCCCCTGGTAACAGGTATTGTCCCTTTAACGTACCCAGATTAATGGTGGCTTTCTGAGATCAGCAAGCCGAGCTCCAAACTTCTACAAGCCAACTTGACCTGGCTCCATTAGATCGCATTGATTGGTGTCATCCGACTGTCCTTCCAAGCTGGAATGGCAACCATCACATCAAGAAGAAGGACGAAGAGTGGGATCACCGGAGTCTTAATACCGAGTGGTAGTACCTCGGGCGGAACTCCGGGCTGGAGGTGAACATACGCCGCTACAAGCATCTCGAGAAAGAGGCCTGAGCAAGCAATCAATAAGATGCGGCCCTCCCATTTCGCTTGCCATGGCCGGAAGCGCGGAAGTAGGAAAAGAATTCCCGTCATGATCTCGGCAATCTTGCCCATCAGAATCGCCGAGTGTGGCAAGTGGCTTTCTTGAATCTGCACATGAAACCATCCGTCGATGGTGGGATTGACAAACTTCAGAAATCCAAACGTAAACATTAGCAATCCGAGAAATAGCGAAAGTCTCGTCTTTACCGAACGAAACAACTCGCTTCTCTCTTGGCTCATAGCTCCTCCCTGTCTCATAGTTTGTTCTCTTTTTTCAGTTAACAGCGGGACGATGATGTTGAACGATCGCCGTTGAACGCAAGATGCTCCGCGCGCCCGCCGGCCTCCACAACGAGTCGCCGCAACGCAGGGAGGGGCTCTTCCAGAAACGGATAATCGATATATCCGCGGTCGTCGCCGCCATAGAACGAGCCGCGATCCGGTATGTTCAGCGGTGCACTTCGAGCAAAACGGAGTGGTAGGTCCGGATTCGCGAGGAACAACTTCCCAAAGGAGACGAAGTCCGCTCGTCCCTCCGCGATTACCTTCATCGCGCGGCCGTAGTCGTAATTTCCGTTCACGATATAAGTACCGTTCCACAGATTACGCAGACCACCAATATCGAATCGAGGCCCAGATTCTGGTGTGCCATCCTCTTCGACGACGTGCAAATAGGCCAGGTTAAAGCCAGCGAGTTCGGTCACTAGCGTGCCGAACGTCTTGCCAGGGTTGGAGTCAAACATGGTGTTGAAAGCGTTCAGCGGGGAGATCCGAATGCCGACCCGATCCGCCCCCCAGACGTCGGCGACGGCCTCCGTTACCTGAATGAGCAGCCGGATTCGGTTCACCACCGATCCACCGTACGCATCTGTTCGCTGGTTGGAACCGTCCCGCAAGAATTGATCGAGGAGGTAACCGTTGGCGCCGTGAATCTCCACGCCATCGAACCCAGCCAGAAGAGCGTTGTGGGCCGCGACCCGAAACTGCTGGATGATGTTCGGAATCTCCTCCAGCGCAAGCCCCCGCGGTCGGACGAATGGGGTTGGCCCCTGATCTGTTGGCGTCTGCCCGTTGGGAGCAATCGGAGAGGGTGCAACGGGGAGGGCTTCCCCAGGCTGCAGGGAGGGGTGCGACACGCGGCCAGCGTGAAACAGTTGCAGAAAGAAGCGGCACCCAAAGCGGTGCACCGCATCCACGACAGGTCTCCAGCCCGCAACCTGATCAGCCGTGTGAATACCAGGCATTAGTGGATACCCCACGGCCTGCTCCGAAACCGCCGTCGTTTCTGTGACAATCATGGCGGCACTGGCCCGTTGCGCATAGTAGATGACCGCAGATGGGGACGGAAGGCCGTCGCGTCGGGCCCGATTCCGTGTCATGGGCGCCATGATCAGTCGGTGCGGCAGGGTGTAAGGTCCGAGCCGACCTGGCGTGAAAAGTCCTGCTGTGCTGAACGTGAGGTTGTGGGAAGTCTGGTCCAAGTCTCTACTCTCCGTGTTCTGTACCGATTAGTACATAATCTGTCGCGGCGATCTGCTCTTGGCTCCAGCGGCTGGAGCTGCCATCCGGATTACTTGAGAAGGGATAACGCAATTTGCATTACTTGCCTTAGCGCATTCCGATCATGTTCGGCGCATCCGAGCGTTTGCAGTCTGGCCGGATCGAGTAGCACCGTATCGCCACGCTCCTCATCTCAGTCGGGTCCAATCAGACCTGCCCCATCCCGCCGTCCACATTCAGGTCTACTCCCGTGATGTAAGAAGATTCAGGACCCGAGAGGAACAACACGGCATCGGCGACTTCCTCGGGCTTCCCTGCGCGCTTCATCGGGACCTGCGAGACGAGGCCGCGCAGGGTTTCATCGATCGCGCCCTGCGACATGCCAGTGCGCTCCAAAATGGCGGTTGGCACGGGACCTGGACTGACTACGTTAATACGGATGCTCCTGTTCGCCAGCTCCGCCGTCAGCGTACGCGCAAAAGAGCGCACTGCAGCTTTGCTGGCAGAATAGACGCTGGCTCCCGGCATACCGAGTTCGTCCACCACCGAGGCATTGAGGACGATTGCGGATCCGTCATTCAAATGAGGAAGGGCCTTTTGCACCGTGAAGAAGAGCCCCCGAACGTTGATACCGAAGATTTCGTCAAAATGGCCTTCAGTTGCGTCCGCAACGGGGACAAATTTTCCGACTCCTGCATTGGCAAACAAAATGTCAATCTTGCCCCATTGCTCCGCAACGGTTGTGAAGAGTCGCTGGATATCGTCTAGTTTGGAAACGTCGGCGCGCACGCCGAGCACATCGCCTCCAATGACTTTCTCCGCTTCATCGAGCGTCCTCTGATTCCGTCCTGAAATGGCGACCTTCGCACCCTCCGCGCGGAACAATTTGGCCGTTGCCAGCCCGATTCCACTGTTTCCGCCAGTCACAACTGCGACTTTTCCTGCAAGCCTTTTCATAAAACACTCCTTCGAGATCTCCCAGCCAGAACGGCAATCCACGAACGTCCCGAGGTTATTTTGACAGTTTGATGACTGTCAAACTAATAAGTTTCATACTTTCGGAATGCGATTGTGGAAAAAACATCTCATCGAGTTAAAATCAGTGAACATTCCATGGAAATCGAGCAGCTTGCAAAGATCTCAAGGGCTTTGGCCGATCCGACCCGGCTCCGCATCTATGAAGCCATAGCGGCGAGTGATGAGACCTACTGCGGGGAACTGGTGGAACGGGAAGGGCTGACCCCGGGCACTGTGTCCCATCACCTCAAGATTTTGGCGGAGGCTGAGCTGATCAACTCGCGCCGCGAAGGACAGTTTATTTACAACCGAGCAATCCCGGCGACCATGAAGCGCTACTCAGAAACGCTCACGAAGTTCAGCCGGCGACGCTGAACAAGAAGCCAATCCTTGCGGTGGGACGGCAGCACAGGTTGCGCACAGAGCGATTCACGTTTGGAGTGGTCCATTGATGCAGCACGCAATTGTTGGTCATTGCGGCTGGCTCATGCCGGGAATAAGTTACCGGTAGACTCTGGCACCGGCTTGCCGACAAAGTACAACAACGAGCAGTTTCTTCAGCCATTGGTGGTGAATGGAAAGCTTTGGGGTGGCCAGAAGGAATAGTTGGATTGTATTTAGACAGGAATTTGGAAGTGCCTCCCGGCGTGAGCCTGAAGGCTGTCACCTTTGTCGGTTACACGACCCTGCTCCTCCGGCTAGAGTGTGGGCTGGGCCGCAATCCATCGCGGCCCACCATGGCGAATTAATTAGCAATTATGCCGTTCACCCCGGCAGATGCACGAAAACTGCCGCGTTCTCCCAGTGCCGTCAACAATCCATCCTCACCGATAGCGAAAATACTCACGACACCAGTTCCCGAATCCAGGCTGTAGAGAAACCTGCCATCTGAGGTGACCGCGAGGTCGAGATTTGTGCTACCTGTGGGCAGAGTAGCGAGAACAGTCCCCGCCAAAGGAGCCAGTGAACCATCGGGCGAAATTGTGAATCCTGATATGGTGGAGGTTCCCGCGTTTGATGTATAGACGACCTTGCCATTTGGAGTCACCGCCAGCCAGCAGGTTGCGGCTCCGAGAGTTGGAACGCTCGCGCTCACGGCGGAGAGGGAGAGGTCGGGAAGAAGGGCATAAGAAGAAATAGCGGATGCGTTGTTCCCGCCGGCAGAGCCGGTCTCAGCGACCAGTGCCGCACCATTCGGCGCGAAGAACACAGCGAACGTGCCTGGTCCGACCGCCGGATTCACCACAATCGGACCAAGGGTCCCGTCTGCATGAACCTGGTATGCGTCGATTCTGTTCGTAGCCTTTTCTGTGATTAGGAGCGTATGGCCATCGGGACTAAATGAAAGAGAACCTGGCGCCGAGTTCGCTGTTGTAAGAAATGCGAGTGAGTTGCGGATTTGTTTGAGCTTACCGTTGCGATCTAGATAAAAACCCACAACGTTGCTGGTTCCGCCCGCGTTTACCACGTACACGAGATTTCCGTGTTGAGCCACGGCGACAGGCTCACTGCCATCACAAGGGGTCACGTCCACGAGTTCGAGCAAAGCCTGGTGAACCCGGAATACCGAGATTTCTCCACTACCAGCGTTAACCGCCAGCAAGAAGGTATGATCTTCCGTGATCGTTAGTGATCCCTGGGATGCGAGTGGATCGATTGTGCCACCACTTCCCCGCCCACCCGTTGAAAAACGCCTGCTGCGCCCCAATGAGCCATCTGTGTTTCGTTCGTAAGCGATGATTTCGTTCTTATCCGCAGCGTTCGTCATTACGAAAACCGCTCCGGCTCCGGCTTGAGCGTTGCTTCGAGTTGGCAATCCCAATGAAATTGCCAAGATTGACATCAACACAATGCGATTGATATTGACCACCGTCGTCTCCTGATTGCATAAATTGGGATCTGTTGGATCCGTGTTGCGCAGAGGAGATGTTGGCGCCCAATGGAAGTTACGAACTGATGTCAATAGCTTGTCAAAAATATTGAATGGGCCAGATTCTGTCACCAATCGTTCACTCGTGAATCAAATCCTTAACCGTGAAGCTGGAGACTCCGATTGCGATCGCGGACCTGTTTGAGGCGCATCTTTGCGTGAGCGATCTCGATCGGTCGATCCGGTTCTATGGCGAGCAACTCGGTTTACCGCTGGCGCATGTTGTGCCGGCACGCAACGTTGCTTTTTTTTGGATCGGCGCACCGGGGAAATCGATGTTAGGCCTTTGGGCAGAAATAGCTGTCGCGGGTAGCCGAGCTGCTCATCTGGCTTTTCAAGTGGAGCTGGCCGATCTTCATGCGGCGCCTTCACGTTTAGGGAACGCAGGCATCAAGCCGCTGGACTTTGCCGGTGCACTGACCGAGGAACCGGTAGTGTTGGCCTGGATGCCGGCGGCCTCCGTTTACTTCCGCGATCCCGATAATAATCTGCTCGAGTTCATCACGATGCTGCCCGGTCCTGCGCGCCCAGATTTGGAAGTCCTGCCCTGGAGCGACTGGGTTCGGCGCACTTCAGTGCCATAGTTTGAGGTTGCATAGAATGTTTAAGACAAATTGTCCCGATAAATTGCTACACGAAGGCTGGGCGCTGCTGCCGCTACGTATAATTCTGGGGTTTGGCTTTGCTGCCCACGGGTATGCAAAGCTCAATCGTGGACCGGAAATCTTCGCTACTATTCTCCATTCCATCGGCGTCCCGCATCCGGTGGCTATGGCGTGGATGACCTCTCTTGTGGAATTCCTCGGGGGAATTTGCTTAATCGGGGGAGCCTTTGTTCTGCCTTTGAGTCTGCCACTAATCGCCATTATGTTGACCGCGATGGTCACCGTCCATTGGCCCTACGGGTTCTCTTCGGTCCGACTTCAAGCGATTACTAACGAGGGGGCAAAGTTTGGACCGATCGGGTACGAGATGAATCTCCTCTATATCGCGGGACTTATCACACTCGCACTCGGCGGATCGGGTGCGCTGTCTGTTGACCGATACATAAGTCGAAAAACGAGAGAAAGACAGGAGCTCATTTCTGTGGAATCGTCTTCGGACTGAAGGGCTGGTCCCGTGAGCAAGTTATGATCACCGCACATATAATCGGCGTCGCATCGCGACCCGAGCTTCGGGGTCGAGACCTCGACGTTCCTCCTCCTGGAGTATTGAAAGCATTATTGGGCTGAGTTCCTCGCATGCAACCAGTTCGAATCCGAGCCGTAAGTAGAATGGCATGTTCCACGGCACTGTTCGAAAGGTCGTCAGCGTCAAAGCATGATGTCCAGCTTTCGTCGCCCAACCGCAAACTGCCATAGTCAGCCTCGTACCCAGACCGCGACAGCCGTGTTCGGGATGAACGTCGATCTCCTGAAGGTGAGCGGCGTTTGGTTCGAGCAGTCTTACGTGCGCGAACCCGACCGGACGATCCCCGCTGAGCGCTACCCATAACAATCCACGCTCTTGGGCATACCGCATCTCCTGTTCGCTCGTTGCTTCCTTCAGCACCCTCTCAGGTGCATAGCCGGCAAGAAGTTGGGCAGCTGCGAGTTCTATTGCGGAGAGCAGGGGTATATCCTGCTCTCTCGCTAGAGCGATTTTGTACATAAGTCTGCGATCTTGTGTCTCGAACTTCCGATTGGGCTCTATACGCAGCGGCGAAATCGTAGATGGCAAGTGCTACCTCTGAGCACATTCTGCGAGGCGACCAGCACCTTCTGAGCATTAACCCTCGTCAACTAGAACATTCTGACTGAGTCGTCCTTCGCTTCCGCCGACAGCCGTGTTACGAGACTATAGCCGTCTTATCGCCGTAATGGACGCCACGTCATAGCCCATGCGCCGATGATAGAACTCACGGGCATGATTGTTTGCGGCATGATATTCCAACAATGCGAACTCCGCCCCCTGTCCACGCCCCCAATCTTCGGCCGCTCGTAGTAGTCGGCCACCGATCCCGTGTCTCTGGGCTCCCTTGCTTACGGCGATTTCCAGGATCTGGCAGTAGACCAGCTCCCGGTGCATTGGATCGGGCGACCGTTCGAGGCGGGCATCTATGAATCCAAGGATCTCCCCCTTTTGTTCAGCTACAAGGGTGATGCATTCCGCACTTGCTTGGGGCGGATGGTGTCGACCTTCTCGGTAGCGCGCCGATATTGTCCCAAGGGCAGGGGCCGAATACCTTTCAGGATCAAGGCGAGCGTGATACTCGGCACTCTCCAGGAAGATGCGCGCGATAGCGACAGCATCCCCTGAAACCGACGAGCGGACAGATATGAGTGATTGATCCATTTCAACGAACTCTCGTAGCACCGACTATCGTGGATGCACCAACTCGAAAAAAGTGACAACCAAACTGCTTTGTTTGTAAGACTTCGCACATTCTTTGTCACTTTCGGGGATTTTGTGACTCAACTGGGGCATGAGGTGCTGCGGTCAGGGGTCCGCGTGCGTTTGGTGGAAGCCGGAAATCACTGTCAGGGCTGCATCTTTCGGGATGGTAGCCATCTGCTCTCGACAGCTTTGCGTGATCGCATCGACGAGATCTCCAGAAACATTCCTGGATTCTTTATTGGCCGTTACGATATCCGGTACGCAAGTGACAAAGCATCTCGAGAGCGGCAGGTTTAAGATCATTGAACTCAATGGTGCTGCATCGGAAGCGACGAATATCAAAACTCGCTTGAGTCCCAATCTATTCCATGGGAACGGCGCCAATGGTGCTCATCTAGCCTTTCCGATGCCGAGGCCGAACAGCGTCGAGGAACCACTCTTCCTCTGGCCTTGCGAGAGAGTGACACCGGCTCGGGGCCATGACTCCGGAAACTTCACCGCTCACACCTGCCAGGCGATCGGGCATTCAGCACTTGTGTGCACCGCGGCGATGTCGAAACTGTGCGCTATACCGAGTTGACCCGCACTGACCGGCGTGTCGAGTGCGAGTATCTTGTCGGCAGTCCGTGCCAAGTGGGCGCCTCGCCCCATTGTGTGTCCATCACGCGATCACCGCTGTCACGAGTTAAGAAACGGTTCCGTTAGCAACTCGCTTCCGACTTCTTACCCCCGCTCTAAATGGCAATTCAGTCGACACGCGCCCAGTACTGGCACAGCCTAGCGTTGCGCCGGTCCAGAAGTGGCGACACGCCTTGGTTGCGTGTAACCTTTCCTCGACTCCCGAATCACACTCAAGTTGACGTTCGTTCCTCCGGAGATCTCCATGTATCGCCGTGTCAATCAGCGAAAATTCAAGAGCATGAACCGTCGTGAGTTGCTCAAGCTCACTCCTGTCGTCGCTTTGGGCGCATTTGCGATTCCGGCTATCCAACGGCCGTTGCTGCGAGTTGGACTGGGTTTCAGCGACTGGGCCTCCAAAGTACTATTTCGCTCGGGCCATCTTGCGACCACATTCTCTGATTCGGAGCTCACGCCAATCGAGAAGTTTCCAATCAATGACTACGACGTCGACGACCCCGGAGTTGACTTTGACCGCTGGAGTCTCACAGTGACCGGCGCCGTCCAAAAGCCGGGCGATTACAAACTTGATCAAATTCAGACGCTCCCGAAATTCCGGCAGAACACGCGTCACGTTTGCGTCGAAGGCTGGGACGTGATCGGCCGCTTTGGAGGTGCGCGACTCTCCGATTTCTTGACGTATATTGGGGCTGATCTCACGGCTCGTTATGTTTACATCGAATGTGCTGACGATTACTACGAATCGCTCGACATGGCTACAGCGCTGCACCCTCAGACCTTGCTCTGCTACGAAATGTACGACCAGCCGCTCACGCGTGAACACGGTGCGCCGCTACGGCTCAACGTTCCAACCAAGGTCGGCTACAAGCAGGCGAAATATCTGACAGACCTGAAGGTTACCAATGTGCTTCAGCGCGTCGGCTATTGGGAGGATCAGGGTTATTCGGAGTTTTACGGACTCTAGTGACGAGAGGAATCCACATGGCAAAACCAGCTGTCGTAATTGAGAATACGAAGAACGATGAAGTGAGCGAGGCCATCTACGAGCATCCGTTCATCGTGCGTCTTTGCCATTGGGTGAACGCGGTGGCCTTGTTTGTGATGGTCGGAAGCGGGCTACAGATTTTTCGTGCATTTCCAAGTTTCGGCTCAAAAATACCAGAAAAGGTCCTGATCAACTGGCCGAAATCTCTCGCCATAGGTGGGTGGCTCGGAGGTGCGCTGCAGTGGCACCTGACATTCATGTGGATCTATATCGGCAGTGGCCTCGTGTATCTGGTGTACCAGATCTTCAGCGGCAACTATAAACAGATATTGTTTGCGCGCAGTGACATTGCCGGAGTTTGGCCTATGGTTCGACACTATTTCTTTTTCGGGCCGAAGCCGCCCACGCGAGAAGCCTACAACGCATTGCAGAAACATGCGTACACGTCAGTCTTCATTCTGGGCGTGCTATCGGTTGCCACGGGCTTCGCCATCTGGAAGCCCATCCAATTTTCATGGCTGGCGTGGATGATGGGTGGTTTTCATTACGCCCGCTTGTGGCACTTCATCATCATGTGGGCGATGCTGGCATTCGTCTTTGGACACCTTGTCATGGTTGTCCTGCATGGCTGGAACAACTTTGTTTCCATGCTGACCGGGTGGAAAAAGGACCCTGAATACGTTGCGAAGTAGCAGTTGTAAACGAGTGACTCTGAGTCTTGCAGTGAGGGCGAATGGCCGCAGGCACGGGACCGCTGGAACACCCAGCCCAACAGGATTACGAACAACGGCTGATCCAGCGCATCAGGGATGGCGAGCACGAAGCATTTTATGAGCTGATACGGCCCTATGAGCGACGTGTGTATGCCGCGGCACTGGCTCTTCTTCGCAACGACGCCGATGCTGAAGATTGCGCTCAGGAGGCCGTGCTCAAGGCGTTTAAGAACATTCGCCAGTTTCGCAGCGAAGCGAGGTTCAGCACTTGGCTCATACAGATCGCCATCAATGAGGCACGTATGCGAAGAAGAAAGCAGCGCACCGATCTCATGGAGCCGATCGAACAGGACGAACGTAATGAGAGTTCCTACGCTCCACGGGAGTTCGCTGATTGGCGCGAGATTCCATCAGAAGCGCTTGAACGAAAGGAAGTTCGGGAGAGATTAGCTGCGGCGCTCGGCTCCATTGGCGAAATCTACCGTGAGGTTTTTATTTTGCGCGATATGGAGCAGTTGAGTATTGACGAAACAGCCAAGGCGCTGGGAATTTCGACAGCGTCCGTTAAGACCAGATTGCTGCGCGCACGGCTCATGTTGCGCGATTTATTGGCACCCGGTCTCGGCGGCTCCTGGAGTCGAAATCTTTCATTCGCTAAGGGGGCAAAGCCATGGTAGTCAATTGCGAACAAGTATGGAGCGAGATTTCGAACTATCTGGATGGTGAAGTTGATTCTGAATTGCGTGCCGCTATCGAAGAGCATGTTCGTGGATGCCAACACTGCACGGCCGTGCTGGAAGGTACTCGCAACGTGATTCAACTGTATGGCGATGAGCGCATGATGGAGGTACCCCTCGGTTTCAGCCGGCGTCTGCATCAGCGATTGGAGAGTGACCTAACACCGAGTAGGAGAAGCTTCCTTGGCTGGGCAGTTGCCGCAGCCGCATCGTTGTTGGTCGCTGGTGGAATTGAAGTGGCACGATCATCAGTTTTTAGCCGCCCAAGCCTGCGCTCCGAACACGCTCGACCTTCCAACCGCGTGCTTCCAGACATGATGGTGATTGTTGCGGATGATGGCAAGACCTTTCACGTCGCCGGCTGCCCATTCATTCACGACAAAACGCGATTGAGAACCATCCGTGCTCAGGAAGCAGAGAAAGAAGGTTATGCCCCGTGTGTTCGCTGCATGAAGAAGTACATCGACGCTACAGCGAGTTCGCGGCCCAGCCACGACGAACTCCGTGGTGAAAATACGCATCTCGGATGATTCGGTAGCTGAAGGGCACGTCTCTACTGGAGGTTTTGGGTAGCTGGAGGCCCCTTTCGCAGCTACCCTAACTAACGAGAACGAGACTCCTAGTTCTGCTTCGGACTGTCGTTTTTCATTGTGTCGTCGTGCTTCATGTTGTCATCATTCTTCATTTTGTCGTCTTTCTTCATGCCGTCTTTCTTGGTTTTGGGTTTCTTTTTGCTCGCCTTTCTGTCGTTCATTTGGTCGTTTTTCATTTCATCGTGTTTCATGTTGTCGTCGTGCTTCATCTGGTCCTGCTGCGATTGGTCCTGCTTCATACTGTCTCCAGACTGGGCCGTCGCTGCGAACGGCACGGCAAGGAAGCACGTCAACATCAGTTTGCATAGCGTTTTCTTCACGATTCGTCTCCTCTTTTGGATTGGGAATTCTCCGGACACTCTTGCCCGTAGGACAGTAGGGATGCGCAACACTGGTGAAAGTTACAGTGCCGGGTGCGTGAAGCCAGGTTTCAGTGATTACCCTGAAACTTTTTAGGGAGCCTAGGCTCTAATTAAACGGTCAATTTTGGTTGGCTCCAATTGGAGGTACTATGAGGCAGTTTCTTTTGCGTGTTTTTGTTGTTGGTGGGGCATTTTTATCTTTCAGCTCCGTGCTCTGCAACGCGGCAGATCGAAATGTGTTCTCCGTACCTGCCCCGTCCGTTGATGTCGCTCTCGCCAGTGGCAAGAGCGATCAAACCGCCGTTTTCGCTGGAGGTTGTTTTTGGGGAATTCAAGCTGTGTTCCAGCATGTAAAGGGCGTGATTAGTGCAACGTCAGGGTATTCGGGGGGAGCTTCTGCAACCGCTGAATATGAGCTGGTGAGCACGGGGAAGACCGGGCACGCAGAGTCGGTAAAGATCACCTACGACCCGTCCCAAATCACATACGGAAGACTATTGCAGATATTCTTTTCAGTCGCACACGATCCCACACAGCTCAATCGGCAAGGTCCTGATGAGGGTACTCAGTATCGATCGGCAATTTTCTACACCGGCGACGAACAAAAGCGAATTGCGGAAGCCTACATCGCCCAGCTCAGCCAAGCCAAGGTCTTCTTACGGCAGATCGTCACTCAAGTCGTTCCGCTGAAAGCGTTTTATCAGGCAGAGGCTTATCACCAGGATTATGCAACTCGCCATCCTGACAACCTGTATATCGTCTATAACGATGCCCCGAAAGTCGCCCATCTCAAGCAGCAGTTCCCGGAACTGTACAAGAATTAAATCGCCGCTGAAGGAACGACCGAGGCTAAGACTCGATCGTTCCTCTGGCCGTTTCTTACGCCGCGGTTGCCTGCCCGCTTATGGTTCGCTGAAGGAACGCCTTGATCGTGTCCGCAATTTCGGTAGCGTGTGTTTCCAACGCGAAGTGGCCTGTTTCATAGAAGTGGACCTCGGCATTTGGATTGTCACGCTTGAACGCCTCCGCGCCGGGTGGAAGAAAGAACGGATCATTCTTTCCCCACACAGCAAGGAGCGGCGGCTTGCTCGTGCGAAAGTAATCCTGGAATTTGGGATACAGCGCCACGTTGCTTGCGTAGTCCAGGAAAAGGTCGAGTTGAATCTCGTCGTTGCCGGGCCGGGCCAGCAGCGCGGCATCGAGCGTGTAGCTTTCCGGCGCAATCTGTGACGCATCCGCCACGCCGTGCGTATATTGCCATTTGGTGGCTTCGGGCTTCAAGAACTCGCGCAGCGCGTTGCGGTTTTCCTCCGTGGGTTCTTTCCAGTACCTCTGGATCGGGTTCCACCCTTCGCTTAAGCCTTCTTCGTAGGCATTTCCGTTCTGCGAAATGATGGCGGTGATGCGCTCCGGATACGCCAAAGCCAGGCGCAAGCCCACAGGCGCGCCGTAGTCGAAGACGTAAACAGCGAAGCGTTCCAGCCCGATCGCCTCAGTGAACTTCCCGATCACTTTGGCCAGGTTCTCAAAGCTGTAGCGGATGGTTTTGCGGTCAGGAGTGATGGAAAAGCCGAAACCCGGCAGATCGGGCGCGACTACGTGGTAATGTTCAGCCAGGGCTGGGATGAGGTTGCGAAACATATGCGAAGAAGTGGGAAAGCCATGCAACAGAAGAATGGTGGGAGCCGATCTGGCGCCGGCTTGGCGGTAAAAGATCTTCTTGCCGTCGAACTCGGCAAAGTGATAGCTAGTCATGGTGGGTCTCCTTATTTAGGCTCTTGCAGCATTTTGCTTGCCTACCGCATCAGATTAACTAACCGATAAAAAGATTCATTATCGGTGTTGGACATTACAAAGGATGGCGATGAAACCGGTCGAGCGCATAGGAGGTCCTGATTGGACAGGCGGCTTCCTCTTTGTTGGCAATGAGTTAATTCTGGATTTCGTGAATACCCGTCCCGTACAGGATGGCGAGGCGACCGAGTTGTTGCCGGACTTTGCATCACTCGTTCGGTGGTTTCGAGCTGCCGGGATATTGAATGAGCATCAGGCAGATGAGCTAGCGAAAAAATGGGCGGAGTCTACTGCTGGCAAGCGGGCTGTGGAGCAGATGCGGCAGTGGCGTGAGCGGCTCAGGAAGCAGCTGATCGCATGGGAAGAAGGAGGTTCCGTTCATCCGGCGATGGTGGAAGAAGTGAACCAGTTGATGGCGGAGCATCCCATGCGCTTCCGATTAAGTTCGAAAAAAAAGCCCACCACCGAACTCTGGTTTGAACCGCATCAGCCCGAAGACCTGTTTGCACCACTGGCCCACAGCGTGGCCACGCTCGTCGCCGAGGTAGACCGAAATCGCGTGCGAAAGTGCGGGCAATGCGTGCTGCACTTCCACGACACGAGCAAGAAAGGGACGCGGCGCTGGTGTAGCATGCAGCTGTGCGGAAACCGCCTGAAGGTAGCAGCTTACGCGCGACGGAAACGATTGGGCGAATAAATCCGTCATCCAGTTACTAATTAGGCAGTTGCCGTTTTAGCCACTCCCCACCTTGCGTACGAACAGCCTCGCTTGCTCCGTTCACCTTTGTATAAGCGGTAATGAATGGACCGAGAAGCCACGGCCAAGCGGTTCCCTGATGAGCGCCGTCCCGCTCGGCAGGTAGGCCGGTGTAATGGCCGCGGTACTGTGAATCCTGCGGAGAGAGGCTCATATTCTGGCGGTGTCTGCCGACACCGTTTAGGCAAATGAGAAGCTTTGTTTAAACGGACACGTTATCAACACGGAAGTGTCGAAAGAGAACAGCGGAAGAAGGGTACCGCGGTTTGGGTCTACCGATCGTGGGAAGAAGACATCAACGTTCCTTGGAAATACTTGAAAGATAGGCACAAGCACTCCGCCTACGGAGTTCCCACCGAAATACCCAAACTGCACTGGCAAGTACGCTTGCGCCACATCCGGTCATCAACAACGACATACGCGTTTAAGCGCGCCGGCAAAAACGTTCTGCTATGACGGTGTATCTTTCGGAGGGGACCAAAACGGATCAAAGTCAAACGGTCGAGGATATCTGTCCCATAAACCCGGTGTCCGTTGACTCGATGTGCGGGCGGCAAAACGCCGATACTTTCGTAGAACCGGATTGTCGTCGGCTTGATACCAGCATGCTGCGCCACTTCCGAGATCCTCATGAGAAACAGTCTAGGTATCGCTTGACGTCCAGTCCACTGGAACCTCTAGCGTAAGGATCGTCGACCCCGACGCAGGTTTGAGTTCCCAGGTGGAAATCCAAGAAGGAGTGCTATGAACAAAAGTAAGTTATCGATCCTGGTGTCGCTTCTAAGTTTGACTTTATCTCTGCGAGCCAAGACACGCTTCAACAGCATCAAGAAGCGAAGCACCACGAGGAGGAAAAAATGCCCGCACACGACCCGCATGCGATTAGACATGGTCCGGCAGGATTTAAAACCGAATTTGAGAATGAATTCGTCCAAGTCGTGCGAATTAGAATCGGGCCTCACGAAAAACTCCCCATGCATGATCTGACGCCACGCGCTGTAATTCTATTGACTGACCAGAACCTAAAAATAACTTTCCCAAATGGCGACACGAGAGAAGAACACCACAAGGCCGGGGAGACCATGTGGTTGTCAGCGCAAAGGCACTCCGGAGAAAACATGAGCGATCAGCCCATCGAATTCATCGCGATTATCCCGCCCTCAGGAAAGGCTGACGTCCATTGACACGTTTCTTATAGCCAGCGACGCACGGAAGCTTTATGGGCCAAGTAGTCCGAAATGAAGCGGCCCAGTGCTGTTCGCTGGCGGCGTATGAGTCGCGCTTGTTCTGATTTCGTAACAAAACGCAAATTGTAGTTCTGCTTCTGAATTGCGTGGCAAACTCACGCCACTGACCTTACGCAAAACACCGGGAATCTTGCGACCCCTCAAACATTCCAAAGAGCTTCCCGGCGTAGATTTCCGCCTAGGAGGATTCATGTTCAAAAATTCGTTTACCACAATGTCCGGAATAATGGTGGGGCTTGGTACGCTCCCCCTCCTCGCTACGTCCTCACGCCTCGCACTCCCTCTTTGGTGGAACCATTTCCAATTTCCACTGTTCTTGGTTGGGGCCGTGGGTAGCATTCTCTTAGGCGTATCGACTAAAGGAGTAGACCAGCACAGCACCCAAACTCAAGTGCAACAGGCAACCGCAGAAGACAAAGGTAAGTATGCAAAAAAACAACCATGACAATAGAGCAGCAATAAATTTCTGATTCTGCCGCGTTGAAACTTCAATTGTCGACAAATCGCATCACGTACGAGTCGAGGCCAAGCGGAAAGCGCTCGATGCGCTAGCTGGAGGTGTCAAAAGCGTCGGTTACGACACAAATTCAGACAAGACTCCCATTCCTTCTCTGGAAGTGCTTGAAAAGAATGGCGGGGACGACGGGACTCGAACCCGCGGCCTCTGCCGTGACAGAACATCAAATATATGTATTTCCAATGACTTGGAGGACGACGACGGCGCTAAAAGCCATTGAAATACCAGAGCCGAATCGGTGCTGTGTATCGCGATACACAGTTCCATAAATCCGTTACGCCAAGAGGCGAAACAGCCATTGTTTATCCGGCCAATCCGTCGCTGTTACGTACCTCTTAGACAAACGTCTTAGACATACAATGTCATTGTATTGCTTCGTTTACGCCGGACACGCAGGCAGTCGGGGTGCAAAATCCGGTGCAGTTTGGATACCTCGCCTTGGCTACCCAGATTTGGCCGGTTAACGGCCGAATAGTCGTTCAGTGCCATAACTTCCGAATCGCCCGTGATCCGACCGCGATCGGCGGCGGGCGCGAAGAGCACCTCCTGATTGGCCCGATGGCGGCGATTTTTTCACCAACTACGATCTAGCTCCCAGCCTTTGTGACCTCCTGTGTTGGCTGGACATGGGGCCGGCCTGCTGTTTCAGCGCTCGTGGGGTGAAGCATGCTCGCATCCTCTATGTCATACGTGCGGTCGTGGTACGCTGAGACTCTCACCAGAGGGCAGGCAGGCCAATGGAAAGGAAGCAGGTAGCGACCGCTTTCTTCTTATTATTTCTGGCGGCGATCGCGCTCTACTTCTGTTTCTTGATCATCAGGCCCTTTCTCAGCCCCATTTTCCTGGCCGTCATGCTCGCGATCGTTTTCTACCCCATTCACACACGCATCCAGGCACGCATTCGAAAGCCTAATGCTGCGGCACTGCTTTCTACCGTTCTGGTCATCCTTGTATTCGTCGCTCCGGCCATCGGATTAGGGATCGTCATCAGCCGCGAAACGCGCACGCTGTACCAACTGCTGAACGAGCGGAGCACGGAGCAGGGCGGCTGGAATCCATACGTGATGCATGCGATGGATCGCGTGGTCCAATGGGCAGGACAGTACGTAGATCTATCGAATCTAGATTTGCGAGGCACGGCGTTGCGCTGGTTGCAGCAGGTCAGCCGATACTTGTTTTCTTGGGGAGCACAATTTGTCGGAAACTTCGTTTCGTTCATCGCTACCGCCGTGGTTGCATTTTTCACGTTGTTCTTCCTTTTCCGTGAAGGTGGAACAACGAAGGAACGCGTAGCCGAGATGCTTCCTCTAACGCGCAGCCAGGTGGAGCGGCTGTTCACGGGAGTCAGCAACTCAATTGTTGCCAACGTGTACGGCGTGCTGGCAGTCGGCGCAGCACAAGGCGCCCTTACCGCCCTCGGTTTCTGGGTGCTAGGGTTGCATTCGCCTGTGTTGTGGGGATTGGTGACGGCGCTGTTCTCACTTGTGCCGATAGTTGGCTCGTCGGCTGTTTGGGTGCCTGCTGCGATCATTTTGGCCGTCAGTGGACATTGGATAAGAGCTCTGATTTTGCTGGGTTGGGGCGCGGGGGTGGTGGCGCAGTCTGACAATGTGATTCGGCCCTATGTAATCAGCCAACGAGCAAACTTGAGCACGCTAGTTGTATTCTTTGCTCTGCTCGGTGGCGTAAAGGCATTTGGCGTTCTGGGACTGTTCATCGGCCCGGTGGCACTCTCATTCACGCTAGTGGTACTGCAGATGTTGCGGGAAACAATTCTCGGTCACTCCGCCAGTTGAGGGCACGAGGCGTTTCATGACGAGGAATCCTGCCATTGTTTTCATACTCGCGGTTTTGGCGGCTGGCTTCTCCCTCCCTGCAGCTTCCCAAACCAGCGCCGAGCTACAGAACTACTTCAGGGATTCCATTGGTCTGAGTCAGGAGCAGATCGCTGATATCCGCAACGGAAAAGCGGTTGCGAAGGTCTTGAAGTCGCGAACTCCAGCTGAGATTTTTGTTTTCGGTGCGGTTTACATCAAGGCCACTCCTGATAACTACGTCAAGCTCGCTGGTGATTTCGACCGTCTGCGCAAGCTGCCTGAATTTCTGGCGATTGGAAAATTCAGCGATCCTCCCCGAGCCGCTGATCTTGAGGGATTCAAATTCGACAGTGACGATATCAAGTCCTTAAAAGAATGCAAGCCTGGTGACTGTGATGTCCAGATGCCTGCGGAGGCCATCGAAAACATCCACAAGTCAATCAATTGGTCGGCCCCTCCGGCTGAACTTGATCGCCAGGTGAGCCAACACCTTCATGAGCGCGTAATTGAGGGACTGCGGGCCTACCAGCGCGATGGCAACCAAGCGTTAGGCGTCTATGTTGACAAGGAAAATCCAACGAATGTGCCCAAGCAGTTTGAATACATGCTGAGCTACGCGAAGGCCCTGCCAAAGTATCTGCCGGATTTCCATCGTTACCTCCTTGCTTATCCCAACGCGAAGTCCGAAAACATAAGCGACATGTTCTATTGGGCGAAGGTAAAGTTCGGATTGAAGCCAACACTGCGCATCGTGCAGGTGGTGACCCTACGAGACAACTCGGCCAACGAAGCCGCATATGCGATAGCCGAAAAACAGCTGTATTCGAGCCACTACTTCGAGACCGCACTGGACCTCACGTTTTGTATCCGCGGCACCGATGATCCGAAGCAGCCGGGCTTTTTCCTTATTAAGGCGATGGGTTCTGAGCAGGCGGGTCTCACGGGTGTTAAGGGTTCGATGGTCCGAAAGGTGGCAGTCGGCCGCACTGCTTCCTCGCTGGAAAAGTCTCTTGCTGCTATCAAGAACATGTTGGAGGCGCAATAGCCGAACTGCCTAGATTACGCAGTTGCGACTGACACCACTTTGGAGTACATTGAGCCTCGTCCATTAAGGCCTTCGTTGCTACAACCGGGAGGGCTGACTAGAGCCACTCGATTGCCCGACCTGGGCATTGCATAAACCCCGTAGCGAACCCGACCGATACCACAATCGTTTGACCCAGAGCCTGGCTGAAATCGGGTTGCTGGCTAACGCGGCCTAGAAAGCTAACCCACCCGCGACTGACGTCTACGGCAAGGGAGGTCGCGACACTTGCCGATCAATCAACTTTCACTAAACCCTCAAACGATATTCGAAAGGAAAGGAGATGACCTATGGATCGCATGCTAGTGGTGGTTTTTGACAACGAGAACAAAGCTTATGAAGGCAAGAAGGCGCTTCTCCAGTTGGACGGAGAGGGCAGCATCGGCGTGTACGGGTATGCCGTACTCGCAAAAAGCGCAGATGGCACAGCAAGCGTAAAGCAAGGAGATGACGTGGGGCCGATTGGTTCGCTGGTTGGTACATCGTTGGGAAGTCTCATCGGCGTGTTGGCAGGGCCGGTAGGACTGGCTGTCGGCGCCAGTGCAGGTCTCTTGGCGGGCGCGGCGGCCGACGTAAACAATGCTGGAATTGGGTACGACTTCATCGACGATGTTTCAAAGGTCCTGTCGCCAAACAGGGTCGCGGTCATCGCCGAAATTGATGAAGACTGGACCACGCCTGTGGATACAAGGATGGAAGCTCTCGGCGGTACTGTCTTCCGGCGTGCTCTCTCCGAGGTAAAGGAGCAAATTCACGACGAAAATGTCGCTGCAATGAAGGCAGACCTGGCCCAACTGAAAGCGGAGCACGCCAAGGCCCAGGCCGACCGGAAAGCGAAACTCCAGGAAAAGATCAACCAGCTCGACTCCAAGATCCAAGCTCAATTACAAAGCGCAAAAGACAGGCGCGAGGCGTTGCAACGGAAGGCGCAGGCCAAGGTTCAGGTGCTGAAGGACAAAGCAGCGGAGACCCGAGCTAGAGCGTCGTAGGCAATAGCGGAACACTAATCCGGAAAAACGGTGAGCGCGCATCCGCGCTCACCGGCTTGCATATTGCGGCATCAATCCGTGGGTTGAGAAGCGATCGGTCGCCTGCCTTCGAACCATCGAGCCGTTACGGCTCCGAAGATGAAGCCGCCGACGTGCGCCAGATATGCCACGCCGCCGGTTTGCGTGTGTGCGACGGCTCCGGCGTGAAAGAGTTGGCTCAGGAACCATACGCCGATCAAGAGCGCCGCCGGAATGAACTTGATCCTCGCGAATACGAAGATAAAGAGGACCGACTTAATTTGATCGCGGGGATAGGTGACGATGAATGCGCCCATTACCGCGGCAATCGCGCCGCTCGCACCGAGGTTCGGGACTGTCGAATGGGGGTCGGCGGCGACCTGGGCCAGCATGGCCGCCAACCCGCCAAGCAAATAGAAGATAAGGTAGCGTCCTCGGCCCATTGCATCTTCGATTTCGGGAGCAAAGGCCCACAAGAAAATCATGTTGCCGATGATGTGCGACCAACTGCCGTGCATGAACATGGCCGTCAGGATCGTGATCCAGTGGTGGCCGGAAGTAATTTGCGCGGGGATCGCCGACCACTGGGTCACGAACGCTTCACCGTTCATCAACTCGAGAACGAAAACGAAGGCGTTCACGAGGATGATAAAGACAGTGACGACGGGGATCCGTGTGGGGCGCCGGGACGCGTCACTTAATGGGATCAGACCTCCCATGTTCTCCTCATTGCTGGCCAGACGCGTCGCACTTTTGCCGAATCACGCTGCTTTACCTGGCGACAACGATGCCAAGTCAGCCGCCGCCTTGCGTACCGCCAACGATAGCATCAGTCGGGTCACGCCGCTGACGATCAGGCTCACTCCCACCAACGTGCCTATCGCCCAATTGGAACTCGACGGCCATTGCAAGTAAATCATCAAGCCCAGCGCCAACGTAATGATCCCGTCAGCTAGAATCCAAGCGGACCCTCCAATAGCGCGCATTTGGAAAAACAACGCGATGTCAAAAATGCCTTCAACCAAGAATAGCGATGCCAGCACCAGAGTGAGCGAAACGACACCCAACGCGGGATGCGCAATCAGGTAAACACCAAAGAAAACATATGCGAGCCCAACCAGTAATTTCCAGAACACACTGCCTGCTTTATGCGCGTAAAAAGCGAGAGAGAGGTGAACCACGCCGGCCAAAACGATGAGCCAGCTAATGACCGCGTTGACTGCGACGGCAGCTAGAGCGGGCGATCCCATTGCCAGCACACCAAGCACGATGAGTGCAGCCCCGCACAAGATTGACCAGGTCGAAGCGTGTCGCACGATATCGGACGGACTTTTATGTGTCATTGAAGCCTCCTCGGTGGACGGACAGAGTGTACTCCTTAAAGACAAGGGTGGTGTGACCGATTTCTGGCTGATCTTCTGCATCCGGCACAGACATCCATGCCCTTTGATTGAGCCGCAACGACTCCTAGTACTTGCGTGGTACGAGAGAGCGGCTCACATTAGTCGAAAATGGCGAGGCTAACGTACAGTTGTCTAATCCCCCATTGATTTCGGAGTCGACTAGAGGATGAGTTCTGTTGTGGAGGCTTCGTGGCGAGTTTTCCCAAAATCTCTCCGGCTCTAAAGAAGCGCGCGGCACAAATTCAACTGCTGCTCATGGATGTGGACGGCACGATGACAGAAGGTGGTGTCACTCTGCTCTCCCAGACCGAAGAGATCGCCCTCGAAATCAAAACCTTTGACGCGCACGATGGTCAGGGCCTCACACTCGCGCACACAGCGGGTCTTCGCACTGGCTGCATCACGGGCCGGCAGAGCTCTGCACTACTCCGGCGCGCGCACGAAATGAATATGGAATTTATTTATATGAAACAGCCGTTGAAAATGCCGGCCTATGAAGAAATTGTCCAGAAAACGGGAGTCCTCGACTCTGCTGTCGCATATATCGGCGATGACCTTCCGGATCTTCCCGTAATGCGCCGCGCTGGGCTCGCGATCGCAGTGGGCAATGCGGTTCCGGAAGTTAAGAGGGCAGCGCACTACACAACTAAGGCCCTCGCTGGCCACGGCGCGATCCGCGAAGCCGTTGAGCTCATCCTCAAATCCAAAGGCATCTGGGAAGAGATGATCGACAAGGCTCGCGCGTGATAGTCCCGGTCGTTCATTTTCAACCCTGTCGGCTCTCGTCTCAGCACAAAGACGAGTGATCCGTTATTTCCGTCGAACGGCCAACGTCATGAGCACCGTTACGGTACAAAATGCGGCCATCCACCCACAATTAGCGCGGTAGGCGACGATTGGCAATCTGTACTGCTATATCATAAAGTTCGATATTCTTCCTGTTCCGGGAGAGTTGCATGCCAGCCATGATTCCCCGCATTCGGATTCAGCCACCTCTTTTTTGGGCAGCGACGATAATATGCTGCCTGATCAAATCAATGCGCTCTGGGCGACTCTTTCACCAGAATCGAACCGACTTGAACGGTTTGCGGCATGAATCCTCCCGGAAGAAGAAGTTGGCTGGCGCTTACGCGCGGGTGAGCACAGCCATTAAGAACAGGATCAGGGATACGAATATCAGTTCGCCGAAGCCCAGCAGTATGATTTCGCTAAGCAGATCAGGGCACAGCAGATCTTCGCGATGCATTTCAACTCCTGTTCGCCCCAAGCCGCTCTTCAGTGCCGCCGGTTTCTCTCGGTTGAGCTCGATGCGATCCGGGAAAATTGCGCGGCCGCGAAAACTAGGACGAAATTGTTCATCGTACTTCTCCTGGAAATCGGGGCATGCCCTGACCAAGTGCCCTCCGTGGAGGGCGACCGATTGCGGATTCCGGCTGATGAACATCAGCGGCAATGGCCCGCGAACCACTTGGTCTGGCAAGCCCGCTCCCTCAAGAAAATAGGCCGTCTGTTTTGGCGGATAAACTGCTTTTCTTGAGCATTCATAGAATGGCGTACTTCGCGCCGAAATACTGAGCAGTATGGCTCACTTCCAACCCTGGTCCGACGCGGTCAACCAAGGTCCGCCGATCGCCAAATGCGCTAATCAGCCACTTTTGGACTAAAATTATGATCAATGAGTCCTCGTGCCGAAAAAAATAAGAAGGGTCGCGGGTTCGACCCTGACACTTTTCTCGCAACCATTGGCGAGGGTCGGAGGATGGTGGCGGTCCCCAAAAAACAGACGATCTTCGCACAAGGCGACGAGGCCGACGCTGTCTTTTATATTCAGAAAGGCAAGGTGAGACTCACGGTCGTATCCAAGACTGGCAAGGAAGCGACCATCGGCATAGTGAGCGAGGGGAATTTTTTTGGCGAAGGGGCACTGGCGGGTCAGGTCCATCGTATGGGATCCGCGGCCGCTATGACCGATTGCGATCTTCTGCGCATCGACAAGAAGGCGATGATGTCGGCACTTCACCGCGAACATGCATTTTCCGATCTCTTTGTGGGGTATTTGCTGGCGCGGAACATTCGTTACGAAGAAGACCTAGTTGATCAATTATTTAATTCCAGCGACAAAAGACTGGCCCGCGTCCTCCTGTTGCTAGCTCGTTTCGGCAAGGAAGGCGCGCCCGAGGCCGTGGTTCCGAAAATCAGCCAGGAGACGTTGGCCGAGATGGTGGGTACGACTCGTTCGCGAGTCAGCTTCTTCATGAATCGGTTCAGGAAATTGGGTTTCATTCACTACAACGGCGGGCTACAGGTCCACAGCTCCCTGCTCAATGTAGTTCTGCACGATTGAGTTCCTGCCGGAGTCCAATCAGGCTTTCGACTTTCTGTACTGCTGGGTAGCTGCTTCGCGCTGCGACAGGATTCCATTGAGGGCTTCAACAAGAGCCATTAATCTTTCAGGGTCTTGCTCTTTGTTAGCTCTTTCGGCGAGCTCGCGCCAAGTGTCGTCGGACATGGTGGACCTCCTACAGCAGGCACCAAGCTACTTTGGATTTGGATCTGGGTGTGTGCAATATTGGACATCCTGAAATTGCCGTCGGCGTTATTGTCAGCTTAATTGCGAAGCGAGGTTCTCAAACCTCTCTCAAGAAAAGCGCTCTCCTCTCCAGCAGGGCGCTTTTTTCTTATCACTTCAAACAATCACTTCAAGCAAAGTGGTGCAGTAGAGGGCTCACTGTTTCAGACAGGGCTGAGATCTGCAACATTCTGGGTGCTGTAGTGATAGAATGACGTTGAGGTAGTTACCACCTTCTCCTCTTTCAGGTTCCCTGAACTAAGTCAGCCCATCTGAAATTCTTATTTCTTAGGTCTCTCAGGAAAGCTGGCTACCCATGCCTTCAACCGCAATTCTGTACGAAGCTGAACAATTACACCACGTGAGTGACCGTCTCGACTCGCTGTCGGAGAAACATCCCCTGGTCTCAGAATCTCTTCTCAGCATCTCAGGAAGCGTTCGTAACACCGCAACTCTGCTGGAAGTGTTGGTCGCGACGAAGAGCGCGCCGCTTGCCGGATCAGATCCAGCGAATGCCTAATTGGCAGGCATGGCGTAGTGCAGAGTGAAGACTCGCATTTTTCTTTTTTGACCTTTCCCCGCTAGTAACTCCTGCAAACTCGTATCTGCGCCTTCAATAAGTCTCGCCAACTGCGATGTTCAATCTTGACCAGACGTCAGAAACTCTGAATGGGAGAATTTACCAACTCTGAAATGGCAGAGGCGGTCGTGTCTTAACTGCCAAATCTATGGAAAGGTCCTAGGGTTTGATGGGGAGGTACTGTGGGGGTTTTTCACATATTGTTGGCTGACGATCACCCGGTTTTTCGTCTGGGTCTGTGTTCACTACTCGGATCTCATGAAGGATGGGAGATCTGTGGAGAGGCCACTGACGGACGGGAAGCGGTGGAGAAGTGCAAGCAGCTGAAACCAGATCTCCTTATTTTAGACATTTGCATGCCAAGACTAAATGGGGTGGACGCGGCCCGGCAGATCATGAGAGACAATCCGAGGCAACGAATCCTGGTCGTTACCGACGTGGGATCCGAGCAGGTGGTTCGGGACTGTTTAGAAGCGGGTGTTCGGGGATGGATTTTTAAGTCTGACGGGAGCGCTGAGCTAACCGCAGCGGTGGAAGAACTGCAAAGGAACAGGTCCACATTCAGCTCGCGCGTGTCCGATCTCATTCTTGACGGTTACCTGCAGCCCCATCGCGTTGCTCCAGCGCTGGCCCTTCCACCTAGATTGACGCTCCGGGAGCGACAGGTCGTGCAGCTGGTTGGTGAGGGTAAGACTTCTAAGGACATCGCCACGATGCTCGGCATGTCATTGAAAACGGCAGAAACGCATCGCAGCAATGTCATGCGCAAGCTCAGGCTTCATTCCACCGTCGAGCTAGTTCTGTATGCGGTGCGGAACGAAATCATCCACGTGCAACTGCCCTCGTTTGCTCTGCGAGATCATCTCCACTCCAGAAATGGCAGAGCGCAAGTTGCCCTTTGGGGACTCAACTAAGAATTGTTGTCTGCCTCGACTTCGGTGGAGTCTTTAAGAAGTTTGCATCACCGGAAGGAGGAGAAATCTAAACCGCCTTAACCAACAAGCAAGTGATGTCATCTTGCTGCGGCGTGTTTCCGACGAAGAAATCGAGGTCAACCATGATGCGGGCTTAGCATTTTGACGGGCGACGTTTCCGTTCCCGCATGCAGAATTGAGATCAGGCGCTCTTCACCGCCGCAAAGCACTGTGAATCTGTTCGAAATTGCTCATTTTTTTCGTTCATGTACTGCGACACTACTTTTGAGAAGGGCACGCGCCGAAAACATACCCCTATGCGTACAGAGCTCAGGTAGTGTAATGATTATTAGTTTGGTCGAAAAAGAGCGGTACAGCATTATGCCTCCGGCCTCTATCCATCAGCACGACTGCCGCATTCTGGAAACCAAAGACAAAAGAATTCGTATCAAGCTAGATCGCACGATAGATTCCCGCCCGCCGTTCTTCACGGTATACGACCTCAGCGTCCGCAGACCGCACCCGCCGCCCCTCAAAGTGGATAGCAAAGTGAATTGGGGCTTTGGCCTGAGGTGGAAAAAAGCAGTCACCCTGCTGACAAATGAACTAAGCGCGACGAAGCTGAAGTAGGACAGATGTGCCGATGATGAGAGATGCATTTGACTTTTCTTCCGGCTGGAGAAGAAGACGGCTCCAGCACAGTCACGAAAGGACGGTCTGGAGATGACTTTAATGGACGTTGCCTTTCGCTACGGCGCACAACCAACCGAAGCCCAGACGCGCGCCATGGCTCGCGTGCGTGATGTTTACGGTATTTGGCGTATGAATCTTGACGCGAAGGAGCGCACGCTGCGAGTCGAATAAGATGCGTCCCGTCTGTCGGAACACGTGGTCGCGAGCTTGCTGCGGAGTGCAGGAATCGATCTACTGAAAAAGCCGACCCTCGCCTGAGCGGTACTTCATAGCAGGCGAGGAGTCATTGTGATTCCCTGCAGCCTATTGCAGATTACGGCTTGTCTTACGGTCACGACTTTCGATACGGGAGAATGGAGTGGAGTTCCTGGTAAACGGAGGGAGTACCTAAGCAGCAACCGTCATGCAGCCCAAATTGGTAATTTTCGGCCAAGCACCTGTATTCGGCAAGTGTTCTGAATGCGGCGCGATCGTCTCCATAATTGGCGCTCAATACTCTGGAGACTCAGCCTTGGCTGAACACACCCGCATACTTCAAGAAAATCTTCCGTCAGCACGTAACAGAGAAACGCTGCGGTGAAGGCCGTTCGCAGCCGCGGCACAAATCTTGAGAGGATCAACTGTCTTCAACTGGCTTTGAGAGATCTATAAACCTCCAACATAACGCCAATCATGCGATTTTGATCTGCTTGGCGAGGCCGAGCAGCTTCAGCGTCCAGATTCCGTACCAGTTCATGTCTACCTCGTACCACCGAAGTCCGTGCCGGGCGGAAGTGGGATGCGCATGATGGTTGTTATGCCAGCCCTCGCCAAATGTGAGCAGTGCGATCAGGAAGTGATTCGTGGAGTCATCGCGCGTTGCAAAGCGGCGAGAGCCCCAGACGTGTGTAGCTGAGTTTATCAGCCAAGTGGCGTGCAGTCCGACCACCGTACGAAGGAAAACTCCCCATAACAGAAACGGCAATCCACCGATAGCCAGCAGCAGCAAGCCGAGCACTGTTATTGGCAGATAGTGATACTTAGTGATCCACACGTGAAACCTGTCTTTGGCAAGATCAGGTACGTAGTGGGTCAGCGTGGTGGTGTCGTGATGCATGGATTTACCGATGAGGATCCATCCCATGTGCGCCCACCATTTTCCATCCCGGGGTGAGTGCGGATCACCCTTCTGGTCTGTGAACCGGTGGTGAATACGGTGGGTAGCTACCCAGAAAATGGGCCCGCCTTCGAGACTCAGCGTGCCACAGAAGGTCAACAAATACTCGACCCACTTGGGAGTTCGGTAGCCGCGATGTGTGAGCAGCCGGTGATAGCCCATCCCGATTCCCAGGCTTCCCGATATCCACCAGAGAGCAATTGCAAGGAACAGAGCTTTCCAGGAAAAAAAGAACAGTGCCGCAATAGCCCCAATATGAAAGGCGGCCATGAAAAAGGTTGTTATCCAGTTGATCTCGCTATCGCCAGCGAACTTCTGTGTTCGTGCGTACTGATTTTGCATAATTGCACCACTGCACGTGCCAACCGTTTCGATGTTCGACACCAGTTCTGGGGAATCCAATCAGGCCTTGAGGGTTGGTAATAGTTCTGTAAAGAGGGGGATGGATGCAAACCGGTGCGGTATTCAAGTACGCTCGCACCTTAGTGTAGTTCTTTACGATTCACCTCCTCAAAGTACGCGCTCACCAAATGGTCTGGTTCAAAAGGGTTCGGTGGGTCCCATTGAACTGGCGGAAAATCGCGTGTGCCGCACGGGGCAGTTGCCTTGTTCTGCCTGTGGCCGCACGAAAGGCAAATCGCTCCCACGTTTCTGATCTCAGTCTCTTTCGATATTTCATTCTCGCGTACTCCGGTCGAGCATGAGATAACTGGTCCTCCGCATTTGTCACAGAAATAAGCAGAGACGTGAAGGTACTGTCGTCTCATAGTTGTCCTTTTCGGGGGTAGCATGCCCCTGCCATCAATGCTACTTCTCTGTATCCATGACATCTGGTCAAAACTGCTCAGCCTTTCGCAGCGGCCTGTTGCTAATAAATTGTGAGCACTTTTGAGCAGAATTCGTGAGCCGCTGCAGGTACACATGACCGGCATGGCTGCTAACGGCACGCTACTGTGCATACATCGGGACCCGGCTCAGCTGAGTTTGCTGGAGGAGAACGGATACGAGCTCGTAACCGCGACGAATGGTCACGATGGTTTACGGTTGTTCATGTCGCGGCCCGTGGATGCGATCGTGCTTGAGTACCCGCTGGGGCTTTTGGAGGGCTCAGTCATCGCGGCTGAGATCAAGCAGGTCCGGCCGAAGCTTCCCATTATCATGCTGGCCGACCATGCGGAATTGCCTGAGGGTGCTTTGAAGTCGGTGGACATGCTTGTGTCCAAATCCGACCATCCTCATTTTTTGTGGGCTGCTGTTCACTTCGTTCTGAATGTGAAGTTAGATCACGGCCGCGAAGAAAAGCCACCGTCGCAAATGCCGCCACGTCTCCGTCGTTCCGGCAGATCTCGGAAAGGGCAGAAACTTGGCAGACCACTACCGCTCAATTAGCGGCTGACGAGCAGGATGCGCCGTTCTCGCGTGGAGTATGGCGCAGCATCCTGAATGGAATTCCAATTTTGACCAGAATCTTCATTCGGGTCCACATTTGGAAACAGAAACTTTGACTCGCTAGCGTCGTCGTGTTTTCTGCTACACCGCAGTGAGGGTGCACCGTGGCGACCCTTCGAAACGTGAGTCTCTTGGATCAAGACAATACGAGTACGTGACATCGTTACCCATGCTACTGAGGCAGGAGATGTCGGTGCGCACGCATATCAATCCAACCTCATTCGACCATAAGCAATATCGACGCGAGCAATTTAGACCAGCTCTTCCTTACCACCTCGACGATGCTAAGTGAAAAGTATTTACTTGTCTGTTAACGTCCACCGATAAGCTAAGTCACGCTCATCCAAAACTCTCCCCTTGTGAGTACAATGCATAGGAGGTTGTGTGATTCGCTCCTAAACCGATGATCTCAAGACCCACTTCTCACACCAACAGATGCTTTCGACGCTCTTTAGTCTCAGCCGCACACCCGCCGAGAAGTGTGCAAGGAGCAAAGGTCTCGGCTATACAGTGTCGAAGCACATCAAAAATGTACGGCGAGCGTTTTGAGCTGGTTTCGGATCCTTTTCAGGGAGGCTGATTGCACGGTGGTTCAAGTAATCAGCGGAAACGATCCACCACACGGACGCTTCAGCTTCCGGGTATCAATTCTCCTAGCTAGGTGTGTCAGATCGAGGTGGGCAAAAAACGAAATTTGGCAAGAGACTCAGATAGTTTCGTGGGAGGGCTGACGCCAAAGTAAGTCAAAGTGAGCAGTTTAGACCAGCTATTCCTTCCATATCCGGCCATCATAACGGTAGAGCGAGCAATTCTTCTCTCTCTTTCAGGTCCTCTGAACTAAGTCAGCCCATCTGGAGTCTTCCTCCTCTTAGTTCCGCCGTTCTGAAGGGAACAATTCATGAAAAAGACAATGTCATTGCTATTAATGGGTTTCATCAGTCTGGTTGGGACCTGCGCGTGGGCAGGCTCCGCCCGTGAGGACTCGGTCGCCCGCCTGGAATCATCGGTCGATGTTCTGCACGCCATTATGGCGACACCAGACAAAGGCATTCCAGAAGAAGTGTTGAGCAATGCTAAGTGCATTCTGGTAGTGCCAGACCTAATCAAAGGTGGTTTCATTTTTGGCGCTAAGCACGGACGTGGCGTAGCATCGTGTCGCACATCCGAGGGCTGGAGTGCACCCGCGTTCGTCTCAGTTAGTGGCGGAAGCTGGGGATTGCAGATCGGAGTCGAAGGCGTGGACTTGGTCATGCTGGTCATGAACGACCAGGGATTCCAGCATCTGCTCTCGGGCAAATTCCAACTGACTGGAGAGGGATCGGCTGCTGCCGGCCCAGTCGGCCGTCACGCGTCTGCGGGAACGGACTGGAAGATGAACACCCAGGTACTGACGTACTCGCGCTCAAAGGGCGCGTTCGCCGGCCTGACCCTGGAAGGTGCTGTTGTGCAGCAGGATGACGACTCGACTCGTGCTATTTATGGCAAGAACATGAAGTTTCGCAACATTCTCTCTGGGAAGATATCAACCCCAAGAGTGCCGATGCATTCATGAAGGCCATATCCGATGCAGACCAACAGGCTCGCATTGCAGAAGCACAAGACAAGAAGTAGATAGGCAAGCGATCTACTGAACGGAACGACGTAATGGTTCCGTTCAGTGCTTGGTTGTCAGGTAGGAGGCATGTTATGCGCTGCTTTTGGGAACAAACGGGCGTCCTTGGTCCAATTTATCGCGCGCTGGGTGAAGGTTTGAACGACCACGATATCGCAAAGAAACTGAATCTCACTGAAGTGAAAGTACAAACCTGCATAGCCTGGATCGTTCGTTTCCTGAACCTTGAGAATCGGCAAGATTTGGTCGTATACGCTTCGTCTGCAGCGTGATTCTTCTATCGCCCGAAAGGCGGCAAATATGAAAATCAATCTTTCGAAATATCGCTGGGCCCAAGTAGCGTGCTTAAGTCTTTTGCCGATTCTTGTGTGTGCACAGTCGTCCGATCTCGCCCAGAACCTAGCCGATTGCATGAATGGCTGGCAAAGTTGTGATCACTCCAAGTTGAGCGTCTCGGAATCGGCCGACGTAGCCGTCGCTGAACACCGACTATAACACGCGGAACTGCAGGAACGGCTACGATTCCTGCGACCGTTCGAAACTTACCGAACCCGAAGCAATTGCCTTGGCCGTGGCCGATTACCAGCAAAACGTTTCTAATTGCAAAAACGGTACAATCCCGTGCGACCCTTCGCGATTGACGCAATCGGAGGCTCGTGAATGGTCCCTCACCCAGCAGCGGCGCAACCTCACGGACTGCCAGGATGGCTACGACGTGTGTGACCGTTCCAAACTGACCCCGCGCGAACTCAGGGACGTGGATATTGCCCGGCGCCAGCGTAACTTCTCAGATTGCACAAACGGCTGGACCTGCGACCGTTCCATGTTAACTCGTTGGCAAATTGCTGAGGTGGATGCAGCGGAACATCAGGGCAACGCGCAGAATTGTAAGGATGGCTGGGGAAATTGCGACCACTCTAGACTAAGCGTGTCGGAGGCCCGTGAGACTGCCATTGCCGAACATCAGCGTAACCTCTCAGCGTGTAAAAAAGGACAGGAAACCTGCGACTATTCACAGCTCACTCTCCCAGAAGCCAAGATGCTTGCCGACACCGAGCACAAACGCAATTACATGGCTTGTCTTAGAGGTCACGGTTATTGCGATGTTTCCCGACTCACCGCGGAGGAGACTCAAGCCATCCATCATGCTCAGTGACTCTCATTAGAGACCTACTCCCATAGACGAGGAAACCATGACTCAACGGCAGTGTCCGGAGTGCGGCAGCGAGTTGA
>Ga0134128_10001114_pt1 | contig 35791 bp, 38 predicted proteins | sample KB31754_FD_96462 | JGI IMG/M metagenome (GOLD analysis project Ga0134128, IMG submission 96462) | Terrestrial soil microbial communities with excess Nitrogen fertilizer from Kellogg Biological Station, Michigan, USA - KB3-175-4 | ecosystem: Environmental > Terrestrial > Soil > Unclassified ...
CCGCCGAGCTGCTCGGCATCGACAATGGTGACGGCGCGGCGATAGTAGCGCGTGACATCGTGGCCGATGCCGATGGCCACCAGCTCGACCGGCGAGTTGCGCTCGATATCGGTGATCACCTCGCGCAGATGCCGCTCGAGATAATTGCCGGGATTGACCGACAGCGTGCTGTCATCGACCGGCGCGCCGTCCGAGATCACCATCAGGATGCGGCGCTGCTCCGGCCGTGCCATCAGCCTGTTATGCGCCCAGAGCAGTGCCTCGCCGTCGATGTTCTCCTTGAGGATGCCCTCGCGCAGCATCAGGCCGAGCGAGCGGCGCGCGCGCCGCCAGGGCGCATCGGCCGGCTTGTAGATGATATGGCGCAGATCGTTGAGCCGGCCAGGATTGGCTGGCTTGCCCGCGGTGATCCAGCGCTCGCGCGACTGGCCACCCTTCCAGGCGCGGGTGGTGAAGCCCAGGATCTCGACCTTGACCCCGCAGCGCTCCAGGGTGCGCGCCAGGATGTCGGCGCTCATCGCCGCCACGGTGATCGGACGGCCGCGCATCGATCCGGAATTGTCGATGAGCAGCGTTACCACCGTGTCGCGAAAATCGGTCTCCTTCTCCCGCTTGTAAGAGAGCGGGTAGACGGGATTGGTAATGACACGCGACAGCCGCGCGGCGTCGAGCATGCCCTCTTCGAGGTCGAACTCCCAGGCGCGGGTCTGCTTCGCCAGCAGGCGGCGCTGCAGCCGGTTGGCGAGTCGGGCGATGACGCTCTGCAGATGCGAGAGCTGCTGATCGAGCAGCCCGCGCAGTCGCGTCAGTTCGTCCGGGTCGCAGAGGGCCTCCGCCTCGACCGTCTCGTCGCATTCGGTGGCGAAGGCGCGGTAGGCGGTGGGATCGTCGTTGAGACCGTGGCGCGGCATGTTGCCCGGACGTCCGGGCCGCCCGGGATCATCGTCGCCAGCACCGGGCATCAGCTCGCCCTCGATCTCCTCGGCGCCGGCCGGCTGCCCGTCCTCCTGCTGGTGCTCGGGCACGCCGCCTTCGAGCGCGCCTTGCGCCCCGGCCGCCGCGCCCTCGCCGCCGTCGCTCTGGCTGTCATTCTGGTCGGCGTCGTCGCCCTCGCCCTCCTGATCTTCGCTCTCGGCATCCTGCTCGGCATCACCGAGATCGAGGTCGAGATCCTGGATGAGCTGGCGGGCGGTCTTGGCGTAGGCTTCCTGATTGCCGATGTGACGTCCGAGCTCCAGCAGATCGCGGCCGACCTTACCTTCGAGGAACGGCCGCCACATCTCGACGACGCGCTGCGCCGCGGGAGGCGGCGGCGCGCCGGTCAGGGACTCGCGCGCGAGCAGCCGGACCGCCTCGGCCAGCGTCGTGTCATTACGTTCGGCGAGGTGCTCGTAACCCTGGCGCCTGTAGCGCTCGTCGAGCATCGCGGCAAGATTGCCGGCGACGCCGGCCATTCGCCTGACGCCAATCGCCTCGACGCGCGCCTGCTCGACGCCTTCAAAAATAGCGCGGGCGGTCTCGCTTGCCGGCTGCCGCCGCGCATGAAGCGCTGCGTCGTGGTAGCGAAGCTTGAGTGCGACCGCGTCGGCAGCGCCGCGCACCGGGGCAGCCTCGGTGGCGCTGAGCTCGCGTCCGGGCAACGGCAGACGGACGCGCGTCCCGGAAGCAGCCGCGGGCTCCGCGCCGTAGCTCACCGTCACGTCCTCGCGCTCGGCGATGGCGCGTACCGTCGCCGCGGTCGCGCGTTTGAAGACGTCGAGCGGCGTCTCGTTCTCGGCCATGGTCAGACGAGCTGCGCCTTGACCCCGGTCTCCTTGAGCTCCGTGCCGAAGCAGCGCTGATAATATTCAGCCACGGTCGCGCGCTCGACTTCGTCGCACTTGTTGAGGAAGGTGAGGCGGAAGGCGAAGGCGATGTCGTTGAAGATGCGCGCGTTCTCGGCCCAAGTGATGACCGTGCGCGGCGACATCACGGTCGAGATGTCGCCGTTGATGAAGCCGGCGCGGGTAAGCTCGGCGAGCGCCACCATGGCGTTGATCGAGCGGCGACCCTCCTCGTTGTCCCAGCTCGGCGCCTTGGCAAGCACGATGTCCACTTCGGCCTCGTGCTGCAAATAGTTGAGCGTCGCCACGATGTTCCAGCGGTCCATCTGACCCTGGTTGATCTGCTGCGTGCCATGATAGAGGCCGCTGGTGTCGCCGAGGCCGATGGTGTTCGCGGTGGCAAAGAGGCGGAACGCCGGATGTGGGCGGATAACGCGGTTCTGATCGAGCAGCGTGAGCTTGCCCTCGACCTCGAGCACGCGCTGGATGACGAACATCACGTCGGGCCGCCCGGCATCGTACTCATCGAAGCACAGCGCCGTCGGATGCTGCAACGCCCAGGGCAGCAGCCCCTCGCGATACTCGGTCACCTGCTTGCCGTCGCGCAGCACGATCGCATCCTTGCCGACGAGGTCGATGCGGCTGATATGGCTGTCGAGGTTGACACGGATGCAGGGCCAGTTGAGCCGCGCCGCGACCTGCTCGATATGCGTCGACTTGCCGGTGCCGTGATAGCCCTGGATGAGGACCCGGCGGTTGTAGGCGAAGCCGGCGAGAATGGCGAGCGTGGTGTCGTGGTCGAAGCGATAGGCCTCGTCGAGCTCCGGAACGTGATCGTCGGGGCGCGAGAAGGCCGGAACCTGCATGTCGCTGTCGAGGCCGAAGGTCTGCCGGACGGAGACGGTGATGTCGGGCTGGTCGAGCGGTGTCTCTACCGGGGAGGTTTGTGGCGAAGCCATCGGGATATCAGTCTCTGTGGTGGGAAGGTCGGTCTCTGTCCAGGCCGTCGGCGCTAACCTGAAGGGAAATAGCTCGCCTTCAGCGTCGTATAGGCCTGGTTGATGATCTTGAGACGCTCCTCGGCCACCTTGTCGCCGCCATGGGAGTCCGGGTGATGCTGCTTGACCAGTTCCTTGTAGCGCGCCTTGAGGGCGGCAAAGGTGACGGGCAGCGTCAGGTCGAACACGGCAAGCGCCTGCTCCTGCTCGGACAGCGGGCGCTTTCGCGCCTTGGCCGTGCGCTCTTCCTCGTCCTCGAAGCCGAACATGCCGAAATCGCGGACGCGCGCGCCGAACAGCCCGAAACGGCCGCCCAGCGGCCATGTCGGACGCTGCCAGACGGTATCGTTGCGGATCTCCGCCTCAATCTCGGCAGAGCTCATGCCGGCATAGTAATTCCATTGCGCGTTGTAGGCGCGGACGTGGTCGAGGCAGAACCAGTAGAAGTGACGCAGCCGATCGCGCGAACGCGGCGCGCGGTAATCACCGCTCGCCGAGCAGCCCGGATGGTCGCAGAGCCGCGCCGCCGCGGCCGCCGCGGCGGATTCGGCGCTGGCTTCGATGCTGGCGCGTGGCATGGGGCTGAGTATGGGGGGTGCCCCAAGCGCTGACAAGCCACCGTCGCGCAGCCCTGCGGTGCCTTCTTGACAGCGCGCGCCGAGGATTCCAGCTTCGCTGCATGCGGGTGGTCGATCGTATTCGCGAGAAACTCACCGCCGGGCTCCAGCCGGCCCGGCTGAGCGTCGAGGATGAGTCGCACCGGCACGCCGGCCACGCCGGTGCCCGCCCGGAAGGCGAAAGTCATTTTCGCGTCGAGGTGGTCGCCGCCGCGTTCGCCGGCCAAAGCCGCGTGGCACGCCAGCGCCGCGTTTATGCGCTGCTCGCGGAAGAGCTGGCCGGACCCATCCATGCGCTCGCGCTCGTTACGCTAACGCCCGAGGAAGACAAGCGAAATCGCCCTTCTGCTGACCTTCCGCATTCCGGCTGAGCGTCCTGACGGCAACTCGCGGTTGCCGATTCGTTAATTTTTCTCGAAATGATTGCAGCTCGAAAAAATTTGATCTATTCTTACTACCCATGCAGCAGCGCGAACGGGCACACCATCCCTCCGGTCTCGCCGCGAATGCCGAGCTCTCGCGGTCGGCCTCAACCCTCGTCAACCGCAACGTCACGGTGGGCGGCCGGCGCACCAGCATGCGGCTGGAGCCGATGATGTGGGAGGCGCTGCAGCAGATCTGCGCGCGCGAGAGCAAGACGCTGAATGAACTGGTGACGGAGATCGACCGCCAGCGCTCGGAATCGAGCCTCACGGCGGCCATCCGGGTCTATCTGCTGCGCTATTTTCGAGCTGCCGCAACGGACGAGGGGCACCGCCTCGCCGGGCATGGCAGTCCCGGCCGTCACCTTCCGGTATAGAATTCCGGCCAGTAGCGCTGCACCACTTCGCCGTCGCTGGCGAAGGCATGACAGCTGTCGACCAGCTTCGGCCGGCGGGTCGGGCGCGCGGCGGGCTTGCCCTCGCGGGCCAGACGCCGCTCCTCCTGCCGCGCCCGCCACGGAAACACCGTCTGGTACGCCGTCGTGGCCAGCGGCCCGAGCAGATCGACGAGATGCGTGCACCCTTCGGTGCCGCCCAGCCGCTCGCGCACCTGCTTCTGGAAGCCGGGATAGATGCGCAACCCCTTGAGCCGCTGGAAGTTGGCCGTCACCGCCGGGCAGGCGGCATAGGGGCTGGCCTCCGTCACAGCTTCGATGGCATGGATGACGAGCCGATCATCGACCGTGATCCGCAGCCACATATCGTGCACCGGCGCGCCCGCCGGCAACTCGCCGCGGAAATGATTATCGAAACTATAGGTCTTCGTGTCGGTGAGGTGCGCCTCGACATCCCAGAGTCCGTCCTCGCGGCGATAGCCGCGGCACTCGATGGAACGGGTGTGAATATGCTCGCGCGGCGCGGCGGGTGAGAGCGGCATGGGGAAGACTGATCGCTGTTGTTGCTGTAAGAGAGCGCCTCACTCGGCATTCCGTCCGCGCGCGAGCGCGGCGGTGAGGAAATCGGCAAGCACGGCCGGGGCGACATCGCGGCAGATGAAGGCCTGGCCGATATCGCGCGCGAGGATCAGCGTGACTTGGCCATCCTTCACCTTCTTGTCTTTCTGCATGAGCGGCAGCAACGCTTCGACGGCAAACGGCCGGCCCAGCGCCGAAGGGACGGTCGGCAGTCCCAGGCCGGAGAGGTGACGGCGCACCCGCTCGGCCGAAGCCGGCGGACAAAATCCGAGCCGCACCGAGAGATCGAAGGCGAGCTGCATGCCGAGCGCCACCGCCTCGCCATGCTTCAGCACCTCGCCGAAGCCCGTCGCCGCCTCGAACGCATGGCCGAAGGTATGGCCGAAGTTGAGCAGCGCGCGCTCGCCTTCCTCGCGCTCATCGGCGGCCACGACCGCCGCCTTGGCGGCGCAGCTCCGACGCACCGCCTGCTGTCGTGCCGCCACATCGCCGGCGACCAGCGCAGCGCCCCGCCCCTCCAGCCAATCATAGAAGGCGCGATCGCCGATGAGGCCGTATTTCACCACCTCGGCGTAGCCGGCCAGCAGCTCGCGGCGGGGCAATGTCGCAAGCGTGTCGATGTCGGCCACCACCAGAATTGGCTGATGGAAAGCGCCAACGAGATTCTTGCCGTGCCGCGTGTCGATCGCCGTCTTGCCGCCGACTGAGCTGTCAACCTGCGCCAACAGTGTGGTCGGCAGCTGGACGAAATCGAGCCCGCGCAACAGCGAAGCGGCGGCAAAACCGGCGAGGTCGCCGACCACGCCGCCACCCAGCGCGATAAGCGTAGTGCCCCGCTCGATCCCGAGCGCCAGCACGTCCTCGCAGAGCTGGGCGAAATGCGCAAATTCCTTCGTCGCTTCGCCGGGCGGCAGAACGATCGTGTCATGCCGGATTGCGGCCTGATCGAGCGATCCGGCCAGGCGCGCGAGATGCAGCGGCGCGACAATGGTGTCGGTGACGATCACGACGCGCTTCTGGCGGATCAGCGGCGACAGCAGCGCCCCCGCTTCGGCGAGGAGATTGCTGCCGACGACGATGTCATAGCTGCGCCGCCCGAGCGCAACGGCGAGCCGCTCGGCCGTGCTCATGGCGACGTCTGCCGCCGCGGGGCGGCCTCGCGCTCGGCGAGCGCCGCCAGCACGCGCTCAACGGTGATGTCGGGCGGCCCATCCAAGCTGTCGACAGTGACGTCGGCTTCGGCATAGACGGGATAGCGCTCGGCGATCAGCCGTTCGAGCACCGCACGGGGATCGCCGGCCTTGAGCAGCGGCCGATTGTTGCGGCGAGCCACCCTTTCCAGCATCAGCTCCAGGTCGGCGCGCAGCCACACCGTCACCGCATACTCCCGCAGGTGCGCTCGGGTCGCCGGATCCATGAACGCGCCGCCGCCCGTGGCGAGCACATGCGGGGGGTCTTCGAGCAGCCGGGCGATGACGCGGCGCTCGCCGTCGCGGAACGCAGCCTCACCGTGGCGCAGGAAGATCTCCTCGATGGTGCTGCGCGCCGCCGCCTCGATCTCGGCATCGGCATCGACGAAGGGGAGTCCGAGACGCTGCGCCAGACGGCGGCCGATGCTGGTTTTGCCGGCACCCATCAAGCCCACCAAGGCGATCGTCCGCGTCGGCCGCGCGGGTAGTGCGCTCATGCCGCACCCGGCCGGGCCGTTGAAACCAGCTTGAGGCGCCGATACACTCGCCGCGAAGAAGCCATGATGGCACCCTAGCATATCGCCCGACTTTAGCGTCAACCGAGCGGCGGCCACGCCGTGTCGCGCAATTTGCGCAGGAACCTACGGAAAAGATGGCAAAATTTGCTTTGATCACCGCCGCCGTGCTGGTCGTCATCGTTGTCGGCGTGGTCAGCACGCTGATGCTCTGGAACATCCCGGCACCTTCCGCCCGAGTCGAGCACGTTATTCCGGATGCCAAGCTCCCGAAATGAGCGCCGGCTTGCGCTTGCCGCCGCCCTGGTCGCGCTCGGGCTGCTGACGCCCTGGACAGCGCGGGCGCAGCTTGGCCCGCCCGTCCGCCTCGTCCCGACCGAACCTACCGGCAACACCACCGCCCCTAGTGCGCCGAAGGCGCCAGCCCCTTCGCCTGCAGCACAGGGGGGGACGTCCGCGCCGGCGGAGCAGGGCGCATCGATCCGCGCCACGGCCTTGGCGCCGGTCGACAGCGCGTGGATCGGCACGCTCGACAGCGCGGGCAACCCGCTGCCGGACAGCATGTGGCAAGGCACGCCGCGGAGCTTCGTTGCCGCGGCCTTGAGCCAGCTTCAGCCGACGACATCGCCCGAGTTGCAGCTTCTGTCGCGCCGGCTGCTCCTCAGCAACGCCATCGCCCCCGCCGGGCAAGACCCCGCCGACCGCCCCGGACTTGCCGCGCTGCGCGTCGAGCGGCTGATCGCGCTGGGCGAAGTCGACGGGGCGATCGCGGTGCTCGACGCGCTACCCGCACAGACCCGCACCGATGCGCTCGATCATCAGCGCGCCGAGCTCTATTTCGCGAAGGACGACGTCGCCGGCGGCTGCAAGCGCGTGCAGGAGGGCATCGAGCGATACCAGACAGACTGGTGGCAGCGCGCACTCATCGCCTGCCAGGCGCTTGCCGGGGACCGCGCCAAGGCGTCGCTCGGCCTGAGCCTGCTGCGCGAGCAGAAGGTGCCCCCCGACCGCGTGTTCGACCAACTCATCGAGGCGCTGGCCGGCAGACCGATGCGCCTCGTGCGGCTGCCGGACCCGTCGCCGATCCTGGTGACGCTGGTCGCGGCGGCCAAGCTGCCGCTGCCGGCCGAAGCGGTGGCCGCAGCCGACCTGCCGACGCTGCGCGCCTGGGCCGGCAACGAGGCGGTGCCACCGCTCGAGCGTCTCGCCGCCGCCGAGCGCGCCACCGCGCTCGGGGCGATGCCAGCATCCGCGTTGGCTGCGCTCTACGCCAAGGTGGAGTTCAAGCCGGACGAGCTCGGGTCGGCAATCAAGCAAGGCCGGGCGCCCACCACCCCACGCGAACGTGCGCTGCTCTACCAGGTGGCGCGCACCGATCCCGCAGCCGCGGCGCGGGCGACAGCGCTCAAAGCGCTGCTCGCGGGCGCGCGCAAGCGCGATGATTTCTTCACCATGGCGAGGGTGGTCGCGCCCGTCCTCGCCGACCTGCCGGCAAGCGACGATCTCGCGCCCTTCGCGCCCGAGGCGGTTCGCGCGCTCTATGCCGGCGGCCGACCCGATGCCGCGGCGCCCTGGCTGATCCATGCGCCACCAGGCACGGCGCCGCTGCTGCTGTGCTTGACGCAGCCGCCAACCGCCGGGAGCGACGCCAAAGCCTTGCACGATGCGGTTGCTGCCGCGGCCGGACGCGACCGGAAGCAGGCGACGATGCTGCTATCGGTGATGAAGGCGCTCGACCTGCCGGTCGCTCCCGCGGATTGGGCCGCGCTCATCGGCCCTGCGGCACCGGGCACCCTGCCCAACGCGGCGGTCTGGCTCGACCAGCAGGATGCGGCGGCCGGCAAGCGTGTCGGCGAGACGGTGCTGACCACGCTCATCCTCGCCCGTGATGGCGATCATCTCTCGACGGAGCCTGTCGTCGTCGCCCGCGCGGTGACCGGGCTCAAGGCGGTTGGCCTCGAGGCGGATGCGCGCGCACTCGCCCTCGAGGCGGCGCTCGGCGCGGGGCTTTGAGCCGCCCCGGCCGCAAGTCTGCGCCACCGGCGCCGCTGTCGCGCCACATCGAAGCCTTTTTGGAGATGATGGCGGCCGAGCGCGGCGCCGCGCGGCTGACGCTTGCCGCGTATCGGCACGACCTCAGCGATGCGGCGGCGTTCCTCGGGAGCGCGGTCGAGGCAGCCAACACCGAGGATCTGCGCCGATATCTGACGAAAATCGCACGCGCCGGTCTGGCGCCGCGCAGCGCAGCGCGGCGGCTTTCGGCTCTGCGGCAGTTCTATCGCTTCCTGGTCGTAGATGGCCGCCGCAGCGACGATCCCAGCGCGGCACTCGATTCACCCCGATTAGGCCGACCACTGCCTAAGCTGCTCAGCGAAGCCGAAGCAGACGGACTGCTCGCCGCCGCGCGGGTACGCGGCGGTATCGAGGGCGCACGGCTCACCTGCCTGCTCGAGCTGCTTTACGGAGCGGGCTTGCGAGTCTCTGAGCTGGTGAGCCTGCCGCTTGCTGCGGTGCGCGGCGAGCGGCGCTTTCTGGTGCTGCGCGGCAAGGGCGACAAGGAGCGGCTGGTGCCGCTCGGTGAGCCGGCGCGCGCAGCGCTTGCGGACTACCTTGCGGTGCGCGGCGCCTTCGAGAGCGGCGGCCGCTCGGCGCGCTTTCTCTTCCCCTCCCGCAGCGGCGCGGGCCATCTGACCCGCCGGCGCTGCGCGCAGCTCCTCAAAGAGCTCGCGCTCGAGGCCGGTCTCGATCCGGCGCGGCTCTCGCCCCATGTGCTGCGCCACGCCTTCGCGACCCACCTGCTCGAGCGCGGCGCCGATCTGCGCAGCGTACAGGAGATGCTGGGTCATGCCGACATCGCCACCACCCAGATCTATACCCATGTTGCGGGCGAGCGGCTGCAGCGCCTGGTAAACGAGCATCATCCGCTCGCACGGCGGAAGCCGCGCCGCAGCTGAGCAGCGGGCCGTGCAAGACGATAGAGGATCGGCCTTTACCTCGTCGCATCCGTCGCCTAATGATCCGCTCCCCATCGCCGCGAGGCAGTCATGAGCTTCACCACCGTCGAGAATGCGCCGGCGCGTCTGAACCGCAGCGAGCTCGCCGTTCCTGGCAGCCATCCGCAATTCTTCGAGAAGGCGGCGGCCGGTGCCGCCGATGTCGTCTTTCTCGATCTCGAGGACGCGGTAGCGCCGGACCAGAAAGAAAAGGCACGCAAGAACATCATCCAGGGACTCAACGAGGTTGACTGGCGCGGCAAGACGATGTCGCTGCGTATCAATGGCCTCGATACGCACTACATGTATCGCGACGTCGTCGATGTGATCGAGCAGGCGGGCGACAAGCTCGACCTCATCATGATTCCCAAGATCGGCACCGCGGCCGACGTCTACGCGCTCGACATGCTGGTCACCCAGATCGAAACCGCGAAGCGCTTCAAGAAGCGCATCGGTTTCGAGCTCATCGTCGAGACCGCGCTCGGCATGCAGAACGTGCACACCATCGCCGGCGCCTCGAAGCGGCTCGAATCGCTGCATTTCGGCGTCGCCGACTACGCCGCGTCGACGCGTGCGCGGACGACCAATATCGGCGGCGCCAATCCCGACTACGCCATCCTTACCGACAAGGATGCGGAAGGTCGCCGCGAAACCCATTGGGGCGATATGTGGCACTACGCGCTGGCGCGCATGGTGGTGGCCGCCCGTGCCAACGGGCTGCGCCCGATTGACGGTCCTTTCGGAGACTTCTCCGATGCGGAGGGCTATCGCGCGTCGGCCCGGCGGGGGGCGGCACTGGGCTGCGAAGGGAAATGGGCAATCCACCCCTCGCAGGTGGCACTCGCGAACGAAATGTTCACCCCTTCGGCGAAGGAGGTCGAACGCGCGCGGCGCATTCTGGCGGCCATGGAACAAGCCAAGCGCGAGGGCCGGGGCGCCGTCGCGCTCGATGGCAAGCTCATCGACATCGCGTCGATCCGACAGGCTGAGGTGCTGGTCAAGAAGGCGGAAGCGATCGGCGCGGGCTGATCGCCTGTGGCATCGGGCGCGCACTTGTGCTAGGCATCGCGCCCGATGCGCCACTTCCTCGATTTCGAGAAGCCGCTGGCCGAGCTCGAAGGCAAGATCGAGGAGCTGCGGCACCTTTCGAACGGCAGCGATATTAACATCGCCGATGAGGTCGCGCGCCTAGAAGGCAAGGTCGACCGGCTGCTGCGCCAGACCTACGCCAAGCTCACGCCCTGGCAGAAGGTCCAGCTCGCGCGCCATCCCGACCGACCGCACGGCTCCGACTACGTCAAGGAGCTCATCACCGACTTCACGCCGCTCGCCGGCGATCGCGGCTTCGCCGAGGACCGCGCGGTGCTCGGGGGCATTGGCCGCTTCCGCGGGCGCAGCGTCGTCGTCCTGGCGAATGAGAAAGGCGCCGACACCGAAACGCGCCTCAAGCACAATTTCGGCATGGCGAAGCCCGAGGGGTACCGCAAGGCGCGCCGGCTGATGGCGCTCGCCGACCGCTTCGGCCTGCCGCTCCTGACCTTCGTCGACACACCGGGAGCATATCCCGGCATTGATGCCGAGGCGCGCGGCCAGGCTGAGGCCATCGCACGCGCGGTCGAGGCTTGCCTGCAGCTCAGCGTGCCGATGATCTCCACCGTGATCGGCGAAGGCGGGTCCGGCGGAGCGCTGGCGCTCGCCGCGGGTAACCGGGTGCTGATGCTGGAGCATTCGGTCTATTCCGTCATTTCACCCGAAGCCTGCGCTTCGATCATCTGGCGCACCGCCGACAACGCGCAGGATGCGGCCGAAGCGCTGAAGCTCACCGCGCAGGATCTACTGAAGCTCGGCGTCGTCGATACGGTCATCCCCGAGCCGCTGGGCGGCGCCCATCGCGAGCGCCTCCCGGCGATCGCCGGCGTGGGCGATGCCATCGAGCAGGCGATGCGCCCGCTTGCCACCCTCGACGGGCCCGGGCTGCGCCAGCAGCGGCGCGAGAAATTCCTCGCCATGGGAAATCGCGGCCTCTGATCCCCTTGCCGCGCCGCGCGCCCGGCCCGATCTAAGAGCCAGCTCCATTTCCGTCTCGGCGAGGTACCGCATGACACCGCAAGAACGCGATCTCATCACCGCCCTGCTCGGACGCCTGCAGCAGCAGGCGGCCCAATCCAAAGACCCCGAGGCGGAATCGCTCATCCGGCAGGGCATGGCGGCACAGCCGGACGCGCCCTACCTGCTGGTTCAGACGGTGCTGATTCAGGACCTGACACTCCATGATGCTCAGCGCCGCATCGCCGAGCTCGAGCGTCAGCTCGCGGCGCCCCCGGCGGCGACGGCAGCGCCGAGCTTCCTCGGGGGACGCGGCAGCGTGCCTTCTGCCGGAGCGTGGCCGCAAGCGGCTGCGCCTGCTGCGCCGGGCCCGGTCTGGACGCAATCTCGAGCCGGAGCGGCCGCGCCGCAAGCCGCATCGCCGCAGCCGGCGCTGAGCCCGCCGCAGATGTTGTCGGGCTCGGGCGGCGGCTTCCTCCGCCAAGCGGCCACGACCGCGGCAGGCATCGCCGGGGGCGCCTTGCTGTTCGACGGCATCCGCTCGCTCTTTGGGCCACATTACGGCGGTGGTTTCCTCGGCGGCATGCCGATGCAGCCGGGTCTCAGCGAGACCGTCATCAACAATTACTACGGCGAGCCGGACGCGCAATCCGGCCAGGCCGATCTGCAAGGCGTCGATCCCGGCAACGATCCTGGGCTGCAGAGCGCGGATTTCACCGGCGGTGCCAGCCAGGGTGACGCGGGCGGCGACTTCACGGACGACCAGAGCTTCGCCGACGACAGCAACCAGACTGTCGGCAGCGACGACGACGTGTAAGCGGTTCAGCCCGGTGCGCGGAGCGTGTACCCGGCGCCGCGCACGGTATGCAGCAGTGGCGTCGCGAACCCCTTGTCGAGCTTCTGGCGCAAGCGACTTACATGCACGTCGATGACATTGGTCTGGGGATCGAAATGATGGTCCCAGACTTTCTCGAGCAGCATGGTGCGGGTGACAATGTGGCCGGCATGCCGCATCAGATATTCCAACAATCGGAACTCACGCGGCAGCAAATCGATCGTGCGCCCGGCGCGGCTGACCGTTCGCGTGAGCAGGTCCATTTCCAGGTCGGCAACGCTGAGCCGAGTCTCGGCCGTGCCGCGCCGCGTCAGCGCCTCCAGCCGCGCCAGCAATTCGACGAAAGCGAAGGGCTTCGAAAGATAATCGTCGCAGCCGGCGCGTAGCCCCTTCACCCGGTCCTCGACGTCGCCGAGCGCGCTCAGCACCAACACCGGTGTCTGATTGCGCGCGGCGCGCAGAGCGGCAACGATCGAAAGCCCGTCGATGCCCGGCAGCATCCGGTCGATGATCATTGCGTCGAAATTCTCTTGCGTCGCCATCTCGAGCCCGTCGCGCCCCTCCTCGGCGAGCGCGACCCGATGTCCGCTCTCGGTCAGGCCCTTCACCAGGTAGCTGGCGGCCTCGCGATCGTCTTCGACCAGAAGAATGCGCATGAGCTTGCTCGACGAAATGTCGCCGGGGTCGGCGCGGCGCGCCGACCCGGCGAACATCTCACTCATCCGTTTCCGCCCTTGCTCACCGAGAGCGCCAGGAACTGGTTGGTGCCGTGGCGATTGATAAGCAGGAGCACGTTCTCGTTCTTGCCCTTCTGCGCCTGCTTCAGCTTCTCCGCCACCTGCTTCGGCGTCGTCACAGGCTCGCGGTTGATCTGCACGATGACGTCGCCCGGCTGGATGCCGAGCTGGGCGAGCGGGCTGTTGTCATCGATCCCGGTGACCACCACGCCCGTAACATCCTTCGGCACGCCGGCGCGCTGCCTGAGATCGCTGGTGAGCGGCGAGAGCTGCAGGCCGAGCGCCGAGGTTTTCTCGCCCGTGCCCTGATGCTCGCCGCCTCGCTGGTTCGACGCCACCTGCGGATTGTCCGGCATCTTGCCGATGTTGACGCCGAGCGCCTCGCGCTTGCCGTTGCGGAAGATATCGACCTTGGCCTTCTCGCCGACCGGGGTTTGCGCGACGATGATCGGCAGGTCTCGCACCTTGTGCACTTCATGGCCGTCGAAGGAAAGGATCACATCGCCCTGCTTGAATCCGGCCTTGGCGGCCGGGCTATCCTTGGTCACGTCGGCGACCAGCGCTCCCTCGGCCTTGGGCAGATCGAGGCTCTTGGCGATCTCCGGCGTCACTTCCTGAATTTGCACCCCGAGCCAGCCTCGCTCGACCTTGCCGTGCTCGCGCAGCTGCTCGATCACGGGTTTTGCAAGGCTCGACGGGATCGCGAAGCCGATGCCGACCGAACCGCCATTGGGCGAGTAGATCGCGGTGTTGATGCCGATCACCTGGCCTTGGAGGTTAAAAGTCGGGCCACCCGAATTGCCGCGGTTGATCGCGGCATCGAGCTGAAGGTAGTCGTCATAGGGGCCGGAATGGATGTCGCGGCCGCGCGCCGAGATTATGCCCGAACTCACCGTGCCGCCGAGGCCGAAGGGATTGCCTACGGCCAGCACCCAGTCGCCGACCTGAAGCGCATTGCTTTCGCCCCAGCTGACATAGGGCAGCGGGTGGTTGACGTTGATCTTGAGGAGGGCGAGATCGGTCTTGGGATCGCGGCCCAGCACTTTCGCCGGATGCTTGGTGCCGTCCTGAAAGATCACCGATACCTTATCGGCGTCGTTCACCACGTGGTTGTTGGTGACGATGTAGCCGGCGGGATCGATGATGAAGCCCGAGCCGAGCGCGATGCGTTGCGCGTGCGGGAGAGGTTGGCTCGGCATGCCCGGCATGCCCTGCCCCTGCTGCTCAAAGAACTTGCGCAGGAACTCGTCGAAGGGCGAGGGCGGGAAGCCCTGCTGCGGGCCGTTCTGGTCGCCGTCCATCTGGTCTTCTTCATCCGGCGCATTCGCCTTCTCGGTGACCGAGATATTGACGACGGCCGGCAACACCTTCTTCACCAGGGGCGCGAAACTCGGCAGCGCCGCTGCTTCATGCAGGCCCTGCGGCGCCGCCGCGGTCTGCGCCGAGGCAAGGGGCGCCAGTGCCAGGCTGAGCCCGACGCTCGTCGCCAGCGCCGCGGCGCGTATTCGCCGATAACCCGCGGCCGTCGGTTGTGGGGAGTGAGGGGACAACATCAGATTACCTCTCGGAAACAGGGATCGTCGCATAGCTCAACGCCATGCCGCTGGGCTCGGCGCGCGCAGCGCCAGATATACGGGCCTGGCATTACGCCACCCCTTCCCGCAGATTAAATCCGTGTAACGTTGTACCGGCATTGCCCGCGCGCCGGGAGCATTCCACCGATGTAACTCGCGCCGCGCGAGAAAGACGGCGCGGCGGATGCCGCGTTCAGATGCGGCCGTGGCAGTGCTTGAATTTTTTGCCGGAGCCGCAAGGACAGGGCGCATTGCGGGGCGTCTTGCCCCAAGGCGCCGCAACCGCCGTCGCCGCCGCCGTGGCCCCGGCCGCGCCGTCGCCGCCTGCTTCGGCGAGGGCGGGATCGCCGCGCCGCTCGACCATCGCGCGCGGTCGCCGTGGCGGCGGCAGCGCCTCCTCCGGCTCCTCGCCACGCTGGATGCGCAGCTCGACATTCGCCAGCACCCGCGTCACCGTCTCGCGCAGCTCGACCAGCATGCCGCTGAACAGCTCGAAGGCCTCGCGCTTGTACTCGTTGACGGGGTCGCGCTGGGCGTAGGCGCGCAAATTGATCCCCTGGCGCAGGTGATCGAGCTGGACGAGGTGCTCTTTCCAGTTCTGATCGAGAATCTGAAGCAGCAGGCTCTTCTCCGCCATGCGCATGATGTCCGCGCCGTAGTTGGCGGCTTTCTGGGCCATCTTGGCGTCGGCGGCCTGAGTGAGGCGCTCCTTGATCTCGGCGTCACCGATGCCCTCCTCGGCGGCCCATTGCTTGATCGGCAGCTCGAGATTGAGGACGCGCAGGCACTCCTCGTGCAGCGTGTCAACCTCCCATTGATCGGGAAGCGCATTCTCCGGGATGCAGCGGCCGACCATGGCATCGATCGTCTCATGCCGCATGTCAGCGATGGTGGAGGCGACATCCTTCGCAGCCATGATGTCCTTGCGCTGCTCGTAGACGACCTTGCGCTGATCGTTCATCACGTCGTCGAACTTGAGGACGTACTTGCGCGCCTCGTAGTTGCGCCCCTCGACTTTCTGCTGCGCCTTCTCCAGCGCCTTGTTGATCCAAGGATGGATGATCGCCTCGCCCTCCTTGAGGCCGAGACGCTGCAGCATTCCGTCCATGCGCTCGGAACCGAAAATGCGCATCAGGTCGTCATCGAGCGAGACGAAGAACTTCGAAGCGCCGGGGTCGCCCTGCCGGCCGGACCGGCCGCGCAGCTGGTTGTCGATGCGCCGGCTCTCATGCCGTTCCGAGCCGATGACATAGAGGCCGCCGGCTTGGCGCACCGCCTCCCGCGCGGCATCGATCTCGGCTCGGATCTCGACACTGCGCTGCTGCCGGAGAGCTTCGTCGGCGATCACCGGAAGCTCCTGGCGCAGCTGCATGTCGAGATTACCGCCGAGCTGGATGTCGGTGCCGCGGCCGGCCATGTTGGTGGCGATGGTGACCGCGCCGAGCCGGCCGGCCTGCGCGATGATATAAGCTTCCTGCTCGTGGTAGCGCGCGTTCAGCACCTGGTGGGCGATCTTGCGCTTCTTGAGCAAGGTCGACAGCGCCTCCGATTTCTCGATGCTGACCGTGCCGACCAGCACCGGCTGCTTGCGCGCGTAGCATTCCTGCACCTGGGTGATGATCGCCTCGTGCTTCTCGCGCGCCGTGCGATAGACCTCATCGTCATTGTCTATGCGCAGCGCCGGAACATTGGTCGGCACCTCTATCACTTCGAGCTTGTAGATCTCGGCGAACTCCTCGGCCTCGGTCATCGCCGTGCCGGTCATGCCGGCAAGCTTCGGGTACAAGCGAAAGTAGTTCTGGAAGGTAATCGAGGCGAGCGTCTGGTTCTCCGCCTGGATCTCGACCTGCTCCTTGGCCTCGAGCGCCTGGTGCAACCCCTCGGAGTAGCGGCGCCCCTCCATCATCCGGCCGGTGAACTCGTCGATGATGACGACCTTGCCGTCCTTGACGATGTAGTCCGTGTCGCGGGCGAAAAGCTTGTGAGCGCGCAGCGCCTGATTGGCGTGATGGACGAGCGCGATATTGTGGATGTCGTAGAGGGTCCCGGCCTGGAGCAGGCCCGCTTCGCGCATGGCCGCTTCGATCTTCTCGACGCCGCTGTCGGTGAGCACCACCTGCCGCTGCTTCTCGTCCTTCTCGAAGTCCTCGGGCTCGAGCGCCGGGATCATGCCGTCGGCGGTGCGATACATCACCGAGGAGTCTTCGGCCGGACCCGAGATGATCAGCGGCGTACGCGCTTCGTCGATGAGGATCGAGTCCACCTCGTCGACGATGGCGTATTGGAACGGGCGCTGCACCATATCTTCGAGCCGGAACTTCATGTTGTCCCGAAGATAGTCGAAGCCGAACTCGTTGTTGGTGCCGTAGGTGATGTCGGCCGCGTACTGCGCTCGGCGCTCCTCGTCATCGAGACCATGCACGATGCAGCCGACGGAGAGGTCAAGAAAACGATAGATCTGCCCCATCCACTCGCTGTCGCGCTTGGCGAGATAGTCGTTGACGGTGACGACATGCACGCCCTTACCGGTGAGCGCGTTGAGATAGACCGCAAGCGTCGCGACCAGCGTCTTGCCCTCACCGGTCTTCATCTCGGCGATCATGCCGCGATGAAGGATCATTCCACCCATGAGCTGCACGTCGAAGTGGCGCTGGCCTAGCGTGCGCTTCGCCGCCTCGCGCACCGTGGCGAAGGCGTCGGCAAGAATATCGTCGAGGGTCTCGCCCTGCTCGAGCCGCTGCTTCAGCGCCGGCGTGCGGGCACGCAACGCCTCGTCCGAGAGCGGCGCAAGCTCGGCCTCCAGGGCGTTGATCTCGTCGATGCTGCGGTGCAGACCCTTGACGTATCGATCGTTTGCTGAGCCGAAGAGCCGCCGAGCTAGGGCGCCAATCATCCAAACCTCGAAGCGGTACGGGCGGGAGGGGTCAGGGCCGCGCGAATCCCGCCTGACAGATAGGCGGATCGGCCCGGAGTGTCAATTCCATGCGGCGCCGGCAGCATGCCGGAGATTGCCTCGCGCACGGCAATATGCTTTATGGGCGCTCGAAAACGTGCCTGCCGGTTCTAGGGGGTGGCGCGTCTGGCGCCGCCGGTCCGGTTGCGCCCTCGGATCTTAAGGAAACCAGCATGACGCTTCGGGCGGTCTTTGTGCTTGTCATCACTATTCTCCTCGCCAGCCCGGTCTGGGCGCAGGCGGCGAAGCCTGCCGCGAAGGATCCGGTGATCGCGCGCGTCAACGGCTTTGATATCCATCGCTCCGACATCGAGGACGCGGCGCGCAGTCTGCCGCCGCAAGTGCGCCAGCAGCCGCCGAATAAGCTTTACAGCGCGATCCTCGATCAGATGGTGGCGACCACGCTCGTCGCTCAGGCGGCGCGACGGGCCAAGGTCGAGGACGAGCCGGAAGTGAAGCGTCAACTGCTGCTGATGCAAGATCAGCTGATCGCGCAGGCCTACGTCCATCGGCTGGTGCAGAAGAACATCTCCGAAGCGAAGCTCAAGGCGGCTTATGACAAATACCTGAAGACCGCGCCGCCGCGCGAGGAAGTGAGTGCGAGGCACATCCTTCTGTCGAACGAGGCCGACGCCAAGGCGGTGATCGCGCAGCTCGAGAAGGGCGCCGACTTTGCGACGCTCGCCAAAGAGAAGACCACCGACCCTGCCGGTAAGGCTTCGGGCGGCGAGCTCGGCTGGTTCAGCAAGGATCAGATGGTGCCCGAATTCGCCGATGCCGCGTTCAAGCTGAAGAAGGGCGAATTCACCAAGACCCCGGTGAAGACCCAATTCGGCTGGCACGTCATCAAGGTCGAGGACCGCCGCGTCGCGAAGCCGCCGAGCCTCGATGAATTGCGGCCGCAGCTGGTGGACCAGCTCGCGCATGAGATCATCAACCAAAAGCTGAAGGAGCTGAAGACGGCGGCCAAGATTGAGATCTTCAATCCGGATGGCTCCAAGATCGGAGCGCCGCCGCCCGCCGCGTCGGCACCAAGGTCGGCCCCCGGACCGCAGGGGCAAGGCCCCTTGCCTGAACTGGAGGGGGCGTCGCCGCAGGCGGAGCCCGGTGGCGTGCCGGTCCTCTCGCCGGCCACCAAGCCGAAGGACTAGACCGGCTGGGCCATCGGAGAGACGTCATGACCGCGCCATCACCGCTCGCGCCTGAGCGCTCGCCCGAGCTGCCGCCCTTGTCCGGCGTCCGCTTCGCCAGCGCCAGCTGCGGCATCCGCTATCGCGGTCGCACCGACCTGATGGTTGCGCTCATTGAGTCCGGTGCCACCGTAGCCGGGGTCTTCACCCGCTCGCTGACGCCGGGCGCGCCCGTCGACTGGTGCCGGCAGTGCCTGCCGCGCGGCAAGGCGCGAGCGATCGTAGTCAACTCCGGGAATGCCAACGTCTTCACCGGGCGCGCCGGCCGGCAGGTGGTGCAGCAGACGGCCGACGCGATGGCGAAGATCGCGGGCTGCCACCCGCGGGAAGTCTACATCGCTTCGACCGGCGTCATCGGTGAGCCGCCTCCCGGCGAGAAGATCGTCGCCGGACTGGCACCCGCCGCTGCCGGCGCCGAGGCCGACGCCTGGCTCGCAGCCGCGCAGGCGATCATGACCACCGATACCTTCCCGAAGCTTGCCACTGCGCGTACCGAGATCGACGGCGTGCCGGTGGCGATCAGCGGCTTCGCCAAAGGCTCCGGCATGCTCGGCCCGGACATGGCCACGATGCTCGCCTTCCTTTTCACCGACGCGGCGATTCCCGCGCGCATGCTGCAGGAACTGCTGAAGACGGCGAACGAGCGCTCCTTCAACTCGATCACCGTGGACGGCGATACTTCGACCAGCGACACCGTGCTGCTCATCGCCACCGGCAAGGCCGCGCATAAGCGCGTTACGCGCGCCGGCGACCCGCGCCTCAAAGGTTTCCGCCAGGCGCTCGACCGGGTAATGATCGATTTGGCGCAGCAGATCGTCCGCGACGGTGAAGGCGCGGAGAAATTCGTCACCATCGAGGTCAACGGCGCGGCCTCGCCGCGGGCGGCACGCCGCATCGGTCTCGCCATCGGCAACTCGCCGCTGGTCAAGACCGCGATCGCCGCCGGCGACGCCAATTGGGGCCGCATCGTGATGGCCGTGGGCAAGGCCGGGGAGAAGGCCGACCGCGACCGGCTCGCCATCAGCGTCGGCGGCGTTCGCATCACCGAGAAGGGCGGCCCGGTGCCCGGTTATGACGAGGCGCCGGTGGCGCGCCACATGGCCGGGCGCGAGATCCGGATCGCCGTCGATCTCGGGATCGGCAAGGGGCGCTGGACCGTGTGGACCTGCGATCTCACGCATCGCTACATCGATATCAATGGCAGCTACCGGAGCTGAGCCGTTTCCCGTCGTCCTGGTGGTGGCGGTCGCGCTCGTCGACGCCGACGGCCGGGTTCTGCTGGCGCAGCGCCCCGAGGGCAAGGCGATGGCCGGCCTCTGGGAGTTCCCGGGCGGCAAGGTGCAGCCGGGCGAGGCACCGGAAGCAGCGCTCATCCGCGAGCTTGCCGAGGAGCTTGGGATCGACGTCACTGAGGCTTGCCTGGCGCCGCTGAGCTTTGCCTCGCATCGCTACGAGACCTTCCACCTGTTGATGCCGCTTTACGTCTGCCGGCGGTGGCACGGCGTCGTCAGCGCGCGGGAAGGCCAGCGCCTTGCCTGGGTCAGGCCGCAGAAGCTTGAGCAATACGCCATGCCGCCGGCGGACAAGCCGCTGGTGGCGGTGCTGCGGGACCTGCTTTAGGGAGCGGAATCGGTCAGCGGTCGCCCGAGGCCAGTTGCTCGCGCCGAGTCAGCACGAAATCGACCGGGGTGCCCTTCTCGACCGTGCGGAAGGCGATCGGCGTTCCCCTGTCGTCCAGCCAGACGAATTGATGCTTGTCGCTTACCACCTCATACTGGTGGAGGCGCAAAGTGACTCCAGGCAGCTTCACCGGCTCAAGCTCGCCGCCGCTCACATGCACGGGCTGCACCGCGCCGGTGCGGGTCGACATCATGAAGTCGGTCTTGAGCACCATGGGCGACCACGGATTCGAGGGGTGGACCTCGGCGGGTGCGCGGACGCTTCCCGATGGGGTGGTGACGACAAAGGCGCCCCCCTTTGCCTCGCCGTGAACGGGAAGCCGCTCGCCGTTGGTGACCGTGACGCCGTCGAACCAGACCAGCTTCTGACCGTGCCAGCGCTCGGTGCGCGTCGCTTCCTGGCGATAGATGACGATACCGAGCATCCGAATGGCAATGCGCAGCTCGCTATGCACCTCGGTGTCTTCGCCGCGTCGCTCGACGGTATTGCTGTAAGTGCCGATATCGCCGTAGGTCGGATGAATGACCCGGTAATCATAGCGCTCCGGCGCGGCAAGGGCCGGAACGGCGAGGCCAGCTGTCAGCAGCAATGCGACGATGACATGCAGTCTCATACCGTGCCCGTGAGCTGGAGCCGCGCAGAGCGGCACCTATCCTAGGGCAAACAGCGAATCCTGGCTACCGGCACCGTCGGCGCCGTGACCATCAGCTGGCGACCCAGCGTCGCATCTCGCGCTCGACGAGGCGATGGGCCGGCAGCACCACACGCACTGTTGTGCCGATGCCGGGGGCGCTTTCCAGCTCCAGCTTGCCGCCATGCTGCTCGACGAGCGCCCGGGCCAGCGGCAGGCCCAGGCCGGTGCCCTCGTACCGGCGGCTGAGGCGGCTGTCGACCTGGCCGAAGGGCGAAAGGGCACGGGCGATATCCTCCGGGGCGATGCCGATGCCGTTGTCGCGCACCTCCGTCAGCACGCCGCGGTCGCCCTGGATCTGCACGCGGACGACGATCTCGCCGCCGGCCGGCGTGAACTTCACCGAATTCGACAGCAGGTTCATCGAGCGGCGCGCGGCTGATACCGCCGACCCGTCCGCAGCTCCGATCAGGCGCCTCCCGGCTTCTCCCCGGCCGAGCGCTCGCTAGCGCCCAGAGCGGCGGCAAGGCCAATGCGAGCGCTGCCGGGCGCCAGCGGCCGCGGCTGGCTCGGATGCGGCGCCCATGCCGTCAAGGTCACGACCTCGAAGCGCGCCGGAATACGGCCATCCTCCCCGGCGAACAGCTCACTGTAGCGCGCGACGGCGCGGGCCAGGGTGCCTCGGCGCGTGAAGCTGCGGCGGCGCTCGGACATGGCGTTGCTCTCGCCCATCGCCCGCAGATCGCGCATCAGCGCCAGGGCGTCCCCATAGGTGACCTCGATCATGTCGCTGTCGGCGACCGGCAGCGCGAAACCGGCCCGCTGCAATAGCTGCCCGAGATCGCGCAGATCGGCGAACGGTGCCACCCGCGGGCTCGCACCCCCCTCTTCCTCCAGCTCGGCCTCCAGCAGCGCCTGACGCAGCTCGCGCAGCGTCTCGCCGCCGAACAGCGAGGCGAGCAGCAGCCCATCCGGCTTCAGCGCCAAGCGCAGCTGCAGCAGCGCTCCGGGCAGGTCGTTCGCCCAATGGAGATCGAGATTGCTCAACACCAGATCGAAGCTGGCGGGCTTGAAGGGGAGCACCTCGGCTTCGGCAACCAGCGCCGGCGGCGGTGCCCGCTGCGCGAAAGCGAGCGAGGCATCGGCATGCACCAACCATTCGATTCCGCCGCGCCCAGCAAGCCGCCGCGCCAGAACGCCGTGCCGGCAGCCGAGATCGAGCGCTGCGGGAAAGCGCCGCGCCACGTCGTCCAGCCGGTCGGCAAGCCGCTCCGCCGCCTCGCAGGCGAGAAACTCTGCCGCTTCCGGCCGAGCCGCGGCGCGTGCGCGATGCCGGCGCACGGTGATCCGGTCAAAGACGCGTAGCGGATCGGAGGATAGCGGCATGAGGTCCTATATCGCAGCGCCGCGCCTGGCGCCAGCGGGTGCCCGCCGTTGACAGGCCAACCGGACCGCGCTCACCATCGCCCGATGGAAACCACTGCCCGGCCGCCGGCCCTGCGCCGCGCCGCGACCGCGCTCCTCGACCTTCTCCTGCCCCCGCGCTGCCTTGCCTGCGGCGCGACGGTGAGCGAAGCCGGAACCCTCTGCGCTTCGTGCTGGCGCGGGATTACCTTCCTCGGCGCACCGTGCTGCGCCTGCTGCGGATTGCCCTTCGAGTTCGAGGCGGGGGGCGCGGCGCTCTGCGGCGCTTGTGCGCGCGAGCAGCCGCCTTTCGACCGCGCGCGTGCGGTCATGCGCTACGACGAGGCGAGCCGCGGCCTGATCCTCGCCTTCAAGCATGGCGACCGGCTGCATATGGCGCCCGCCTTCGGCACTTGGTTGAAGCGGGCGGGCAGCGACATCATCGCCGTCGCCGACCTCGCGGTGCCGGTGCCGCTGCATTGGACGCGGCTCTTCGCCCGCCGCTACAACCAGGCCGCCGTCCTGGCCCATGCCCTGCGGGCGGCCGGCGGACCTCCGGTTGGCGTCGACTGGTTGGTACGCCGGCGTCGGACGCCCTCGCAAGGCAAGCGCAATGCTGCCGCGCGCGAACGCAACGTCCGGGCCGCTTTTGCGCTGAAGCCCGGTCGCGACGTGCGCGGCAAGCGCATCCTCCTCATCGACGATGTCTTCACCACGGGCGCCACGGTCGGCGAGTGCGCGCGGGTGCTTCGCCGCGCCGGCGCCACCAGCGTCAGCGTGCTGACGCTGGCACGCACGGTGCGTCAGGAGGGCTGAGCCTCAGTCGCCGGTGAGCGCGTGGCCGAGAATGCCGCCGCCGATCACGCCTGCCGCCGTGGCGGCGGTCTTGCCCGAGCCATGGCCGAACTGGTTGCCGGCAAGGCCGCCGGCGCCGGCACCAACCAGAGTCCCGCACCCGCCGAGCATCGCCATCAATCCCAAGATCGCCAGGATCCGCATTGCCTTCCTCCGATGTCGCCCTCTACCAAGCTCAACGACATCCCCGGAGGGCGGTTCCCCGCCGAACCGACCGGCGGTTCCGCGCCGCACGCCACGCGAAATTGCTTGATTTGCCGCCATTTTCGACTAGATGGAACAAGGCGAAGCGGGGGGCGGGAGCGACCATGGCGCGGGTTGAGATCTATTCGACGATGTTCTGCCCCTATTGCGCGCGGGCCAAGGGCCTGCTCGAGAAGAAGGGTGTCGACTACATCAATATCGACGTGATCGAGAACACTGCGAAGCGCGACGAGATGGTCGAGCGCGCCGGGGGTCGGCAGACGGTGCCGCAGATCTTCATCGACGGTGAGCATATCGGCGGCTCCGATGAACTCTACGCGCTGGACCATGCGGGCAAGCTCGATGCCAAGCTCGGCATCGCGCCGCGATGAGCGGCAGCTTCAAGGCGGCCTGCGTGCAGCTCTCGTCGTCGCGCGAGGTGGAGCCCAACATTGACGCGGCGACGGACTTGATCCGCGCCGCGCGCGCCGCCGGCGCCGAGCTGATCATGACTCCCGAGGTGAGCGACATGATCGAGCCGAAGCGCCAGCAGCGGCTGGCCAAGGCGAAGGATGAGGCCTCCCATCCGATGGTGGCGGCGCTGCGCGAGCTGGCGCGGGAAACTGGCGCATGGCTGCTGCTCGGATCCGCCGTGGTGCGGCCGGAAGAGGCCGGCGAGCGGCTGGCGAACCGTTCGTTCCTATTCGCGCCCGATGGCAGCATCGCCGCACGCTACGACAAGATCCACATGTTCGACGTCGAGCTTGCCGGCGGCGAAAGCTACCGGGAATCGAGCACGTTCCGACCCGGCGAGGCGGCGGTGCTCGCCGCCCTGCCCTGGGGCGTGCTCGGCATGACCGTCTGCTACGATCTGCGCTTCCCACATCTCTATCGCGCGCTGGCGCAGGCGGGCGCCGACTTCCTGTCCATCCCCTCTGCCTTTACCGTGCCCACGGGCCGTGCCCATTGGCATGTGCTGATGCGGGCGCGCGCCATTGAGACGGGATGTTTCGTCTTTGCGCCGGCGCAATGGGGCGAGCATGCCGAGGGACGCAAGACCTATGGCCATTCGCTGATCGTGGCGCCCTGGGGCGAGATTCTCGCTGAGGCGGAGGACGGGACCGGCTTCATCCTGGCCGAGATCGACATGGCCAAGATCGCCGAGGCCCGACGCGCCGTGCCCTCGCTGTCCCATGACCGGCCCTACGCCGCCCCGGCGAGAAAGACGGGGGCACTGGCCGCGGAATGAGCCGCGCCTCAGCCGGGCAGCGCGCCGGGCTCGCCCTTGACGGCGGCAATCCGCTGGATCACGGCCGGACGTGGCGCGACGACGGCACCCTGCTCGAAGGCGATGACGGCGAGGCGATCGCAGAACGCCGCGAGCAGCTCACCGGGCCGCAGCAGGAAATCGGGGTTGGAGGGACGGCCGAAGCGCTCGTTGCCGAGCATGAAGGTCTCATAGATCAGCACGCCCTGAGGGGCCAGCGCCGATGCCAAATGCGGCAGCACCGGGCGCCAGAGATAGTTCGTGACGAGAATGCCGTCATAGCCATCGCCAAGCCGCCAGGGGCCGCCGTCCTCGAGGTCTATGCGCCTGATCGTGCAGGCGGAATCACCCGCGAAGCCGGACTCCAGCGCGGCGGTGTCGCGGTCGGCGGCAACCACCTGGTAACCTGCCTCGCGCAATAATCGGACATGCCGGCCGGAGCCTGCGGCAAGGTCGAGGACGCGCCCGCCCGGCCGGATGAGCGGCAGGAAGCGGCGAACCCAGGCGGAGGGAACCGCGCCTGCCGACGGTGGCGTTAATGGCATTGGCACTCTTCGGAGTGGATTGCTAAGCCGCTGCTAGAAGATTGCTAAGTCGTTGCTAGAAAGTGTATCAATCGGGCGAAAGGTCCGAAACGCGATGATCCTGTTTAAGCTCAGATGTGCAGCCGCGCACGAGTTCGAAGCTTGGTTCCGCGACGGCGCCACCTATGAGCGCCAGTCGGCTCGCGGCCTGATCTCCTGCCCGAATTGCGGCGACAGCACCATCGAGAAAGCGCCCATGGCTCCCAGGGTGGCCCGCGCCGCCGCTGCCGAACCGGCCGCTCCGCCTTCTCCGGCGCAGCTCCGGCGCATGCTGCAGCAGCTCCGCCAGCATGTCGAGGCGAGCTGTGAATATGTGGGCGAGCGCTTCGCCGAGGAGGCGCGACGGATCCACAGTGGCGAGGCCGAGGCGCGCGGCATCTACGGCGAGACCAGCGAGACAGAGTCGGAGGCGCTCACCGAAGAGGGGATCGAGGTGGCACGCATTCCCTGGGTCCCATCAAGTGATGCCTGAGCAGCGCGTCAGCGCGCCTTTTTGAAGACCATAACCTTGGCAAAGTAGGCAAGCTGGCTCTCTTCCAGCCGGAGCCCTGCAGCCCCAAACAGGCCGACGAGGTCCTCATGCGCATATTGCGCGTAGTAGGGCTCATGGAATGCCAACGGGAAGTACTCGACCAGCGCGTCATACTCCGGCCGGTCGCCATGCTGAATGGAATCGACCAGAATTGCGGCACCCCCCGGTCGCAGCAGCCGCGCCATCTCGCGCGTCACCGATGCGCGCTCGCGCGCCGGCAGCTCATGGAACAGAAAGATGGAGGTGGCGACGTCGAAGCTCTCTGAGGAGCGGGGCACGCGCTCGGCGGGCGCCGCGATGAACTCGGTCCGCGACCAGGGGGCGAGCTCGCGGCGCGCTTCGTCCAGATAGAACGGGCTCAGATCGAGCGCGGTGACGGCAAGTCGCGGATAGTTGCTCTTCACCTCGTGCAGGAAACGGCCAGTGCCGCAGGCAAGATCGATGAGCCGCGCGCGACGCGCGCCGCCGCTCGCATCGAGGACTCGCTTCAGCGGCACCAGCGCCTGTCGGCGCATCGCATCGGCGCCGCCGCCGAACAGCACCTCGACCTGATGGTCGTAGAGCTCGGCTGAGCGTCGGCTCAGATACCCGTCCGTCTGGTAGTGGAAGTTCTGCAGAAAGTAACGGGGATAGGCGCCGCGCGGCGTGGCGCGGAAGACCTCGTCATTGGCGGCGGCGCGGCGCCGCGCCTCGACCTGCCGCAGATCGGCGAAATAGCGTCCGGCGTTGCGCAACGCGGCAAGCGGGTGGAGCAACGTGCTCTCCGGCAGCCGATAATGCCCCTCTTCGATATTGCGCCAGTCTTGCTCCAGGAGAGCCCGCAAATCGGCGAGGATGGCAGCGCGGTCCGGCATCCGCTCTTCGAGCTCCGCCGGCACCGCCACCGGCTCGGTGAGCCGCGCGCTCAGCCATTTCTGGCCGGAATACCACGACACCCGCAGGCGCTGCGAGGTGCGGTAGGCCAGGTGTTCGAGCGGGGTCGCCATAATCCCTCACCGGTTTCGTCGCCAGTCTAGCAAATTGCCGGGGCCACCGCCGCTTTGGGCAAATTGACGCCGCCGCGGAGCGTTCGCTACGAGTAGCAACGACCCTGGAACAGCAGCGACCATGGCGAAATTCCTCACCCTCGACGACCTCGACCCCAACGGTAAACGCGTGCTGTTGCGCGCCGACCTCAACGTCCCGATGAAGGATGGAAGGGTCGGCGAAGCGACCCGCATCGAGCGGCTTGCGCCCACCATCCGGGAGCTCGCCGAGCGTGGCGCCAAGGTCGTCGTGATGTCGCATTTCGGCCGGCCCAAGGGCAAAGCCGATACCGCCCTCTCGCTGCGGCCGCTGGTGGAGCCGCTCACCGCGGCAGTCGGGCGCAAGGTCGCCTTCGCCGAAGACTGCATCGGCCCGGCGGCCGAGCGCGTCGTCGCAGCGCTGCGGCCGGGCGAAGTGGCGCTCCTCGAAAATCTGCGATTCCACGCCGAGGAGGAGAAGAACGACCCGGACTTCGCTCGGCGTCTGGCCGCGCTCGGCGACATCTATGTCAACGACGCTTTCTCGGCGGCCCACCGCGCGCACGCTTCCACCGAGGCGTTGGCGTATTTGCTGCCGGCGGCGGCGGGGCGGCTGATGCAGGCCGAGCTCGAAGCTCTTGCCAACGCGCTCGAGACGCCGCAGCGCCCGGTCGCGGCGCTGGTCGGCGGCGCCAAGGTCTCGACCAAGCTCGATCTGCTCGGCAATTTCATCGGCAAGGTCGACTCGCTGATCATCGGCGGCGCCATGGCGAACACGCTGCTCTTCGCGCAAGGCGCGGCAATCGGCAAATCGCTCTGCGAGCGCGACATGACGGAGACGGCGCGCGACATCATGGCGCGCGCGGCACGGTCGAACTGCACTCTGATCCTGCCGGTGGACGCGGTGGTGGCGCGCGCCCTCGCTCCGGGAGCGCCGACCGAAACGGTCGCCATCGATCGCGTTCCGGAGGACGCCATGATCCTCGATATCGGGCCCAAGACGGTGGCCGCGATCGGTGCCCGCCTGGAGCAGAGCCGGACACTGGTGTGGAACGGCCCGGTCGGGGCGTTCGAAACTCCACCTTTCGATGCCGGCACGATGGCGCTGGCGCGGCGCGTCGCGGAGCTCACCCGCAGCGGCAAGCTGCTCAGCGTCGCCGGCGGCGGCGACACGGTGGCGGCGCTGGCGCAAGCGGGGGTGACCGACGCGCTGAGCTATGTCTCGACCGCCGGCGGCGCCTTCCTCGAATGGCTCGAAGGCCGCACCCTGCCTTGCGTGGCGGCGCTGGCGCGGCATTAACCATGATGAACCGCGTTCCTTGTCCGGTACTCCTCTTTCGCCCTATACTTAGGGCTTCAGGAGCTGCCGAACATGCAGATTCCCCCAGCACCGGGCATTGCACAGCCCAACGCCGCGTCGGCTATGGCGGCGGTCGCCGCACCGGCAACGCCCGCGGCGCCGATCGAGCCCGCGCGGCGCGTCACCGCCAATCGCGACGGGGGCCGCTCCGATCTGCAGGCGCAGCAGCAGCCCCAAAAGTCGGCGCGCACGCCGGCGCGCGGACGGCTTCTCGACCTTTTCGTCTGAGGCGACGGGGCGCGGACTAGCATGTCCGACCCACCGTCTGCGCGCGGCCCGAGCATTCTGACGATCCCCGAAGGCGACAATCGCGAGCGCATGGTCTGCCCGGATTGTGGCTTCATCAACTACGAGAATCCGAAGATCGTCGTGGGTGCGGTCTGCCTGTGGCGGGAGCGGTTCCTGCTGTGCCGCCGCGCGATCAATCCGCGCCGTGGCTTCTGGACCTTGCCGGCGGGATTCCTTGAACTGCATGAATCGACTCCCGCCGGCGCGATGCGCGAGGCGTGGGAAGAGGCACAGGCCCGGATCGTCATCGACGGCCTCCTCGCGATCTACGACATACCGCGCATCAGCCAGGTGCAGATCATCTACCGCGCTCATCTCGAGGCGCCCGAATTCGCCGCCGGGCCGGAGAGCCTCGATGTGAAGCTCTTCGCTTGGGACGAGATCCCGTGGGAGGAGATCGCATTCCCGTCGGTGCGCTGGGCGCTCGAGCACTATCGTGACTGCATCGCTACCGGCAACTATACGGCGCGCGGCACGCCGGACTAGTCGCCGCCGTCCGGCTTTCAAAGGTGATGCGGCCGCGCTGTATCAAGATCAGCCGGTCGCATGCGCGATCCTGGCGTTGGCCCGCCGCTGTGCGCCGGAAAGTGCTCCGATCTCTATCTCCGCCGAGGGGGCAGCTTGCCTCTAGCCCCAAGCCGCTCTGTTCGCGACCGCCAGGGCAGGCTAGCCTGTGCCTGAGACAGGTAGGGAGGAAGTGATGGCCGCGAAAAACTTGCAGGTTCTGCTCGCCAGCCGTCCCTCGGGCTGGGTGAAGGAAAGCGATTTTCGTATTGTCGAGACTGCTATCCCGGCACCGGGCGAAGGGCAGATGCTGATCCGCAATCTCTACCTGTCGCTCGATCCCTACATGCGTGGCCGCATGAACGATCAGCGCTCCTATGCCGCCAAGGTCGAACTCGGCCAAGTGATGACCGGCGAGACCGTCGGCGAAGTGATCGAGAGCCGGAACCCGAAATTCCGCAAGGGCGACACGGTGGCGGGCCGGGTCGGCTGGCAGAGCTACGCGCTCTCCGACGGCAGCGAATGCCGCAAGGTCGATCCGAACCTGGTGCCGGTCTCCACATATCTCGGCGTTGTCGGCATGCCCGGGGTCACCGCGTGGATCGGCCTCAACGATATCGGCCAGCCCAAGGCCGGCGAGACGGTCGTGGTCTCGGCCGCCTCGGGCGCGGTGGGCAGCGTCGTGGGCCAGCTTGCGAAGGCGCGCGACTGCCGCGTCATCGGCGTCGCCGGCGGCAAGGCCAAGTGCGATTTCGTCACGCAAACTCTCGGCTTCGACGCCTGCATCGACCATCGCTCCGCCGATTGGCAGCAAGCGCTCGCCACGGCCACGCCGAAGGGCATCGATGTCTATTTCGAGAATGTCGGCGGCCCGCTGCTCGATGCGGTGCTGGTGCGCTGCAATCCCTTCGCGCGCATTCCCCTCTGTGGAATGGTCTCCCAATACAACGCGGTCGACCGCTACGGCGTACAGAACCTGATGATGGCGGTCGGCATGCGCATCAGACTGCAGGGCTTCATCGTCTCCGACCACATGGCGCGCTGGCCCGAGGCGCTGAAGGAGCTGGCCGAGGGCGTACGCTCGGGAAAGATCAAATACCGCGAGTCGGTCACTGAAGGGATCGAGAATGCGCCGCGCGCCTTCATCGGCCTGCTCAAGGGCGAGAATTTCGGCAAGCAGCTCGTCAAGCTGGTGTGAGCGCCGGCAAAAGATGGATATCCAACGATCGGTCGCGCGCCTTGTTGCCGACGTGCCGGCGGCGCCGGTATAGTGGCGGCCACCGAAGAGCCCCGGGTGCAACCGCGGGCGATGACTGGGAGGACGGAGCATGACGAGAAAATTCGGCCTGATCGCGCTGGGGGCGGCGCTCGCCACCGCGCTGGCGGCGCAGGCGGCCTCGGCGGAAACGGTGAAGATCGGCGTGATCCTGACCTATTCCGGACCGCAGGCCTCGCTCGGCGATCAGATCGACAAGGGAATGAGCCTCTATATCAAGGAGCATGAGAAGCAGCTCCCGCCCGGCGTCACCGTGCAGCTCATCCGCCGCGACGATACCGGCCTCAATCCCGAGACCGCCAAGCGGGTCGCGCAGGAACTCATCACCCGCGACCACGTGAACTTCCTGACCGGCGTGGTCTGGTCGCCGAATGCACTGGCGATCGCGCCGCTGACCAAGGAAGCCAAGGTGCCGTTGGTCGTCAGCAACGCCGCGGCGGTGAACCTGCCGCGGCTCTCGCCCTATATCGCCCGCGTCTCCTTCACGCTCTGGCAGGAATGCCTTCCCTTCGGCAAATGGGCGGCTACCAAGGGCGGGCTCAAGAAGGTCTACATCGCGGTCAGCGACTTTGCACCCGGCCACGAGGCGGCCGACGCCTTCACGAAGGGCTTCAAGGAGTCGGGCGGCCAGATCGTCGCCAGCGTAGCCATTCCGCCGAAGAATCCGGATTTCGTGCCCTTCCTGCAGCGTGTGAAGGACGCCAAGCCCGACGCCGTATTCGTCTTTGTGCCCTCGGGCGCGCAGGCGACGCAGCTCATGAAGGCCTATAACGACCTTGGCATGAAGCAGGCCGGCATCAAGATCATCGGGCCGCAGGACATCGTGCCCGACGAGGAGTTGCCGAACATGGGCGACGAGCCGCTCGGCGTGATCACCGCCGGCACCTATTCCAATGCTGCTACGCGTCCCGCGAACAAGGCCTTTGTCGCCGCCTGGAAGCGCGAATATGGCGACAAAACGCCGCCGGGCTTCATGTCGGTCGGCGGTTGGGACAGCATGGCAGCGATCTTCTCGGCGATCGAAGCGAACAAGGGCAATGTCGACCCCGACAAGACGATGGCAGCGCTCAAAGGCTGGAAGAATCCGGACAGCCCGCGCGGCGAGATCATGATCGATCCTGAGACGCGCGATATCGTGCAGCACATCTATATCCGCCGTGTGGAGAAGCGCGGCGGGCATCTCGCCAATATCGAGTTCGAGACGCTGCCGATGACCAAGGATCCCTGGAAAGAGCTCCACCCCGCGAAATAGCCGCGGAGCAGCCGGCTTTGCGTTGAACGTCCTCGTTCCCTTGACCATCCCCCACCCCTCCCTCCGCGGCGCGGAGGGAGGGGATTATCGCGGCGTCTCCATGCGGCACGAAGGACCGCCCCGGTGAGCGAGGCGCTTTCCGCTGTCGTCAGCATCGGGTTTCACGGCCTCGCCTTCGCGATGGTGCTCTACCTCATCTCGGTCGGGCTTTCCGTAACGATGGGGCTCATGGGATTCGTCAATCTGGCGCATGGCGTCTTCGCCGTGGCCGGCGGCTATGTGATGACCCGCCTCATCGCCGCCTATGGCGTGCCCTTTCCGCTCGCCGTCGCCGCCGCGGTTGTCAGCGTGGCGGCCGGCGGCGTCCTGCTCGAGCGCGTACTCTATCGGCGGCTTTATGGCGCCGACGAGCTGTCCCAGGTGCTGATGTCGGTCGGACTCATCTTCATGTCGGTGGCGGCGGCGAAGTTTCTGTGGGGGCCGCTGGCGCAGCCGATGACGCCGCCCGTCTACCTCAGCGGACAGATCAGTCTCGGTTTCCGCTCCTTCCCGACCTACCGCAGCTTTCTCATCCTCGCCGGAGCGGTGGTGGTGACGCTGCTCTGGCTCGGACTCGAGCGGACGCGCTTCGGCGCGCGCATCCGCGCGGCGGTCGACAACCGGCGCATGGCGCAATCGATCGGCATCGACACCGACCGGCTGTTCACCTGGACCTTCGCCCTCGGCTGCGGCCTCGCCGCGCTTGGCGGCGCGCTCGGCGCCGACATCCTGGCAATCGATCCCGGCTACGCGCTTGAGAATCTCATCTACTTCCTCATCGTCGTCGCCGTGGGCGGTCTCGGCAGCATCCGTGGACCGTTCTTCGCCGCCCTGCTGCTCGGCATCGCCGATACCGGCTTCAAGTATCTGCTGCCCGAATTCGGCGCCTTCTTCATCTACGCCCTGACGCTCGTCATCTTGCTGTGGCGACCGCAGGGTCTGTTCGGCCGCGCCTGATGCGCCTCGGCACCGCCGGACGCGACACGGCGCCGCCTGCCGTCGAGGCGCTGCTCCGCCGCCACCGCCTTCGGGCGTGGGAACTTGCGCCCTGGCTCGTCGCCGTCGCCGTCTATTTCATCTTTCCGGGCTACCTGGCGCTCGGCGCGCAGATCCTGATTTCGATCCTCTTCGCGCTGTCGATCGACCTCATCCTGGGATATGCTGGCATCATCACGCTTGGACAATCGGCCTTCTTCGGCGCCGGCGCCTATGCCGCCGGGCTGCTGGCGGCGCATGGCTGGGGCGAGCCGCTGAGCGGGCTGGTCGTCGGCGGGCTGGTCGGTGCCGCGCTTGGACTCGTCAGCGGCGCCATCATTCTGCGCACTCAGGGGCTGAGCCTCCTCATGCTCACCCTGGTGATCGCCGTCATGCTGCAGGAGGCGGCGAACAAGGCCGGCAGCATCACCGGCGGCGCCGATGGGCTGCAGGGCATGGAGGTATGGCCGCTCTTCGGCGTATTCCATTTCGGCCTTTATGGCCGCACCGCCTATCTCTACAGCCTCGCCGTGCTCTTCCTCGCCTGGCTCCTGGCGCGGCGCCTGGTGCATTCGCCCTTCGGCCGCTCGCTCACCGGCATTCGCGAGAACGAGGCGCGCATGCACGCCATCGGCTCGCCGGTGTTCCGCCGACGCCTCGTGATCTACACCATCGCCGCTGCGTTCGCCGGCGTCGCCGGCGCGCTGCTCGCCGAGACGACGCAGTTCGTGGCGCTCGAAGTGCTGGGATTCGAACGCTCGGGCTCGGCGCTCGTCATGCTGATCATTGGCGGAGTCGGTCGGCTCTACGGCGCCTTCATCGGCGTGCCGATCTACATGATCGCCCAGGATCGCTTCGCCCAGGCCGATCCGGTCTATTGGGATTTCTGGATCGGACTGCTGCTGATCCTGGTCGTCGTCTTCGCCCGCGGCGGGCTCATCGGCTCGATCGAGCAGCTGCTGCACCGCTTCAGGAGGCGGCGATGAGCGTCGCGCTGGAGACGGCGGGTCTCTGCAAGACCTTCGGCGCGCTCACGGTCGCGAATGCCATCGATTTCCGCCTGGAGCGCGGCGCGCGCCATGCGCTGATCGGCCCCAACGGCGCCGGCAAGACCACCTTCGTCAACCTCGTCACCGGCGCGCTCAGCCCGAGTTCGGGGCGCATTCTGCTCGAGGGCGACGACGTCACCGCATTGCCGCAGGCGCAGCGCGTCAAGCGCGGGCTGGCGCGGACTTTTCAGCTCAACACGCTCTTCCGCGGGCTGAGCGTGCTCGAGAATGTCTGCATGGCGATCGGCGAGCGGCTCGGCGTCGCCGGCGAGATGCACCGGCCCGCCGGCTCACGCCGCGCCGTCGTCGACGAGGGCTATCACGCGCTGGAGCGGCTGGGGCTCGCCGAGGATGCGCTCCGGCTGGTGCGCGAACTGCCTTATGGGCGCCAGCGCCTGGTCGAGCTGGCGGTTGCGCTCGGGCTCGAGCCCAAGGTGCTGCTGCTCGACGAGCCTGCCGCCGGCGTACCCTCGGCAGAGAGCGGCATCATCGTCGAGACGATCGAAAGCCTGCCGGCGGAGATCGCCCTGCTGATCATCGAGCACGATATGGATCTGGTCTTCCGCCTGGCACGGCGCATCACCGTGCTGGTGCAGGGCGGCGTGCTGGTCGAAGGCACTCCGCAGGAGATCGCCGCCGACCCGCGCGTGCGCGAGGTCTATCTCGGCGAGCATGCGGGCCGATGAGCGGTTCCGGCATCGTCCTCGACGCGGTCCGCGCCGGCTATGGCGAGACGGTGGTGCTCGAGGGCGTCTCGCTGAGCCTGCCGCCCAGAGGCACGCTCGCGCTGCTCGGGCGCAACGGCGTCGGCAAGACGACGCTGCTCGCCACCATCATGGGCCATACCACGCTCCATGGCGGCGCGATCCTGCTCGACGGCAGCGACATCGCCCGCGTCGCACCCCATCGCCGCGCCCGGCTCGGCCTCGGCTGGGTGCCGCAGGAGCGCGAGATCTTCCGCTCGCTTACCGTCGAGGAAAACCTGCTGGTGGCCGAGCGGCCCGGGCGCTGGAGCCTCAAGCGCATCTACGATCTCTTTCCGTCGCTGGCCGAGCGGCGGCATCACTACGGCAACGAGCTCTCCGGCGGCGAGCAGCAGATGCTCTCGATCGGCCGCGCGCTGATGGGCAATCCTTCGGTGCTGCTGCTCGACGAGCCGCTGGAAGGGCTGGCGCCGGTGATCGTCGACGTCGTGCTGCGCGGCATCGAGCGGCTGAAGCGCGAGGACGAGCTCGCCATCCTGCTCGTCGAGCAGCATGCGCGGCTGGCGCTCGCGGCCACCGAAGATGCGCTCATCCTCGACCGCGGCAAGGTAGTCCATCGCGGCGCGAGCCGCGAGCTGCTCGACGCGCCGGAGCGGCTCGCGGCGCTGATGGGGGTCGAGCGGCGGCCGAGGCTTTCCCGCTGATCCGGCGAGCCTGCTGCGTCAATGATGTACATCGCTGAGACTATTTTCGCGGTGATGCAATGACAGACTGCCGCCGCGCCTGCGGGGCTGCGGCCTCGGAGCCGCGCCATCATTCTAGCGCAGCACCCCTCCGCGGCATGGCGCTTCACAAAAAAAACCGCCGGCCCGAAGGCCGGCGGCTGGTAGCAAGGTTCGAAGTTAGGCTTAGAACTTGAAGACCGCCATGGTCTCCAGGCGCTGCAGCGCGCCCTTGTTCTGAACCGTCGCCGTCGACGACCAGGTCTCGCGCTGGATCCAGCTGTATTCGAGACCGAGATCGACCTGCGGCACCGGGCTCCAGATGATGTTGCCCGTGGCGCCGATGTGGCGTTTGTCGAGCGCGTTCTGCTCGGCCGCGGTGGTGATCACCCCCGAGTCGAGGCTGTTATGCGACATGCCGGCCATGAGGGTCGACCGCAGCTCGGTCGTCCACCAATGGGTGTAGCCGGCATAGATGCCGTAGGCGAGCGGCGCAGCAACCGCCGTCGGGGTGAGCGGAGCGGCGGTAGTTCCCAGCGTGTTCACCTGCACGCCGGCAGCGCTGCTCATATCAGAGAGATAGCTGCCGAGGCCGGTGCCGACCATGCCCGCCCA
>Ga0134128_10001116_pt1 | contig 35725 bp, 30 predicted proteins | sample KB31754_FD_96462 | JGI IMG/M metagenome (GOLD analysis project Ga0134128, IMG submission 96462) | Terrestrial soil microbial communities with excess Nitrogen fertilizer from Kellogg Biological Station, Michigan, USA - KB3-175-4 | ecosystem: Environmental > Terrestrial > Soil > Unclassified ...
CCAGCTGCCATGGAGCTGTGCTAACCCACATGCGAAGACTATCGGGCTGGAATATAACAGAATGGTGGGCTATTAATTGGTTTATGGCTTTTTCATTGCCATCGCCAATGTTGGCATTGTGCAATCCTTTGCGGTCACGTAGTATGCTTGCCATCTTTTGTGGCGTCAATGGATAATTTTCGTTCATCAATTCCGTCAGGCGTTGATAACGGTAAACAGACGCACTCCGGGCAATCTGCTCCTTATTTAATTTCTGTTGCTGGAATAGTTTACTTTGATAATGATTGGTACATATTATATGATCCTGGTTAGGATCGTAAACTGCCAATGTATCGGGAGTTTTTTCAATAATAACAGCTTTATGATCTGCAGCACTACCGATTAAAAAACTTTCTGAAACAAACATTTTACGGGTGTGCGCAATGGCAATAGCCTCTTTAATATTAGATGCATATTGTAATATTTCTCTTGCTACCAGTGAGACAGGCGTCGCTGCCCCACCCCATGGAATATTTGATCGTGCTGCGTTTATCGTAACTGTTAATCCTTTTTCATTCATACCGGAGACTACTCCTGTAAAACCACCCCAGGTAATGAACGCAAAACGATAACCACTATCCGGTTTATAGAATGCTATAATTTTATTTTCTGAAAACTTATCTCCCACCCAGAAATCAAAATTGCGCCCAATAAGTAAGGAGCCATTGGCTGTTTTGCTATCCCAACTGCCAAAAGATGTGCAGCCCACCAGCATCATATTTTGCAAGGCATGACCGATATCGTGTGCCGCATGATAGTTGAGTAACCGGTCGTAATTGGTACCTATCCAACTGAAAGAATCGGCTGCAGAAAAGGAGATACCGTAGATCTCTTTTTTGTATTCATCTGTTACATGATCTGGTAAGTTTTTATTCATGAATCCAATTACATACTTTAAAAACTTAAGATAGCCAGCAGATGGAATCATTTGTTTGATCTGTTGTGTAAAAGCTTCTTCCTGGTCTGTAATGAGCTGTTGTGATAGCTTGCCATTTTTCACACCGCGCTCAAAAGGCTTACCTGAAACATACATTTCATACAGACCGTATTTATTTTTTCTTATCCAGTTATCTCCTATTGTATATAAGCTACCTTCCACATGTTTTTTCTGTAATGATAGCGCACTGGTATCAGCTACTTCAGGAGGGCTAAAGTTTGATACCCGATATACATAAACACAGAAAATAATGATAAGTAAAAGAAATATCGCAAGGGTGTAGCCGAGGAACTTCAGTACTTTTTTAATAAAGCGCATTCTTGTAAAATTAGACAATTTGGCAATTCGGCAATTCGGCAATTTGATAATGTGTTTTATGGCTTTTTCCCATTTTCCCTATTGGGTATGAAAATTCGAATTGAGGAAAAACAAATAGCTAAATCTTATGAAAGCTTTGATGGACAAATGTTATATGAAAAATACACATTCCCCATCATGCCCCACTATTTCTCATTGTGCGAATTGGTTCCTTGTAGTTTTATTCAAAAATATTTGAATAAACTGTCGATGCATTGCTATTCGCTTTACAAAGTACTTATTGAGTTCCCGGGGTTTCAAAAAAAGATATTCACAACAAATTATTGGGCAATATTGTAATCAAGAAAAACCATGATGATTATTATTTTATCATCAAACTGAGATTTTACCGAGTGGCAATAATAGATCTTGCCAATATACGTGAATTAATAAACTAATGCCGCGAACAGTTTACTGAATTGCTAGAGCAGTAGCCAATTTTATTTAGTGCACTACGCTAAACCTACCAGTTAATTGCTCGTTCTCACCTCTTATTTTTAAGATATAATTTCCGACAGGCAAGGGAGTAACGACAATCTCCTGTTGATAGTCTGCTGTTTTATTGGTTTGCCATTGTTCCCATAGCCTGCCGTTCAGGTCATAGATGGCAATTATCGCAGTTTGCTCCTCTTCCCATTTCAATTGGATGTTAAGCTTTGCGTTTGCAGGAGAAGGGTATGTTTTCAGGCTGCCATTTTGCGATTCTATAGAAGCGACACCTGCTGGAGGAGTATAAAGCTGATAATAATAATAAAAAGCCTGATCTCCCGCATTAGGCTGTAATGAACCGGTTGTATCATTCCAACTGGTATGTATCTCTGTTACACGCTGATGATAGGTATTGTAAGTAGATGCTGTTTTGACGCTATAATGAAATATGCTTACTCCGCCAGTACCACCGAACAATATCGTTGTATCATCGCCATGTGCATCGTATTCATCCAAAGAGCCCAGATAATCGAGCCATGCAGACGTGCTACTATCCCAAACCTGGCTCAAATATAGTAGCTGCCGATTTGCAGCATCGTAAGTTTCAGTATCATGTGTGTTATTTACCCATTTCCCTGTACTCCATTTTTCACTAAGAGCACCTGTGATTAAATTGGCGCTGTTATAAGTTTGAATACCATACATATAATTGTACCAGCTACTGGCATAAGGATTCCAACCCAAATCAGAATCTGTTATTGCATTGCCTCTTGCATCAAGCCTGCTTGTATCGAGAAACAAATTAATCCATCCCCTGGTAGTATCCCAGAATTGTCCCAATTCCCTGGTTATATGATTGCTGCTGTTATATTTGAATGCCCACAATTCCCGGTTATCCCAAATGCTTTTGCTACTATTCCATGTGTGAGAGGTTTCTGAGTCAATATTATTATGAGAATCATACACGTAGGCGTAAAAATAATACCCCCCTATCCAAGTACTGCTTGTCGCATCCCAGAATTCATGTATGTTGGTGAGCAGATTATAATGAGCATCATAAGTATTTACAATTCTATTATTATTTACCCAACTACTGCTGCTTACATTCCAATCCTGAACAAGGTTGATAAGAAGATCATTATTGACATCATACGTGTTTATTACGGTATAACTGTTTTGCCAATTGCTGCTTGTCACGTCCCATACCTGCTGCGTTATGGTTAAATAATTATCGTGTCCATCATAGGTTGATATCGTGCGGGCGCTATTTGTATATCCCGATGAGCTATAAATAAAAGTATAGGAGGTATCAAATAGCCAATTACCAAATTTATCCTGTCCTCTTCCTCCAGAATATTTGTATATAACAGAATCGGTTATGGCATAAGTCGTTCCATTATACGTCTTATCTATTTCATATAGCAATCGTGATGCTTTTTGGCAATATCCCTGTGCCGCAAAAAAAATGATGCTTACAATTGTAAAAAGAGTATATTTTGATTTCATAACTATAAATGTTTTAGGAGTTTAATCATTCATTACAATCATTACTAAATTGGTTATAATAATCACAGATTTTCTTTAATGCATCACACTAAACCTATCAGCTAATTGCCCATTCTCACCTCTTATTTTTAAGATATAATTTCCAGCAGGTAATTGAGCAACTGAGATGCTGTTATGATAAGCTACACCATTAGCTGTTTGCCATTGATGCCATAATCTGCCTTGCATATCATAAATGGCAATAATGCCCGTTTGTACTTCGTCCCATTTTATATCAATATCCAATATGCTATTAGCTGGCGAAGGATATATTTTTATTGAGCCTCCGGTATTCATTGCACCGACAGATGTTGTATATGTTTCATAATAATAGCGAGTACTTCTGTCTCCTATATTTGATACCCATTTGCTACTGCCTGCATCCCATTCATAGTCGGTTTCGATCAGCGGTTGATTATAAGTATTATCAGTAGTTGCAGCTTTGGTAGCATTTAACCAGCTATTTGTGACTGTATCCCAATTTTGATAAATGAATTGATAATTTATATGGCTTGCATCACGGTTATAGATAAAGTTTACATTATTTAGCCATGCGCCCTTAACCCATTTTTGCCATGTTTGTGATGTCTCATAGCCACTTGTATCATAAGTAAAAAGATAATCCTGGTAATTTAGCCAAGCACCTAAGTACCATTGCTGATGTATTTGCGTGAGCACTTTATTAGCACTATTATAAGTATACAAGTCCAGGTCATAATTTGTCCACGAGCTGGTAGCCTTGTTCCAATTGACAACTGAATCAGCCAGGTCATTGTTGCTCATATCGTATCTATAATATGTAATAGAATAAGTAGCCCAGCTCTTGCTTGTCGTATCCCAGCTCTGTAGTGAATATGTAGTTAATTTATTGCTGCTATTATACGCATAAACAAATTTCTCAAAACCAACCCACGAACTGGATGGTATATCCCAGCGTTGCAGAGTTCTGTTTATCATATTGTTTTTTGAATCAAAAGTGCTCAGTTGTTCGCTGCTATTTTGCCAGCTTTTTGTTGATGGATTCCAAGCCTGGCCGGTGTAAGAAGTAGCATTATTATCGGCGTCATATCCAATAATATCTTTTTCCACGTTTGCCCAACTGCTACTAGAAGTATCCCATGACTGAACTAAGACTGTTGATAAATTATTCTTAGCATCAAAAGTCTGTGTAGTCAGAGAAGAATTTGAATATTTAGACGTGGTATTGTTGTACGCATATACGTGGTTCAAATCATAAAGCCACCCATGGCCATTAGGGCCAATGCCCCGCCCCATAGAATAGGAATAAGTTCCGGAATCCTGAGGGCTATATATTGTTCCATCATAAGCACAGCTTGTTAGGGCAATTAAGCGGGATGCTGTCTGGGCTTTGGCACTTATCGTCCAAAAAAGGATACTTACAATGGCAAAAAGAGTAAATTTTAGTTTCATAACTATAATATTTTGAGGGGTCTCTTTCGTAAATTTTTCTAACTAACCTGAAATTATTATCCATACATAACTTTTTTTTGTTATTTAGATAAGGCGCGAAAAAAACTTGATAAGAGGTCATTTTTACTTGACATCAGGAAATACAAGTCAAAGCGTCCTATTGTAATTTAGTCGTGTGAATAATGATACTATATTAATGCCTGTTAACTACCGAAAAATATTACTTGAATATAGGCTCGGACATTTTCTTGGCTGGGCAGCACTTGTGTTATTCATATTCACTATACACTTCGATACAAGCCTTGCTATCTGGATACAAATAATATGGGCCATTGCTTTAACTACGATAAGTATGCCCCCTCTTTTTTTAGGCGCATATTGGTTAGTCCCCAGGTTTTTGTATAAAAAAAGAATCGTTCTATTTATCATTAATATTATTGTCGTTGTTATTGGTTTTGCATTTATCGGCTTGTTTATAATGAAAGCCGTAGGTTATTTAATGATAGGAAAAAGTGCCTTTGATGCGAAAGTGCCTTTATTACCCTTGCTCAATGTCATCTTTTGGGATAATCTCATAGGCCTGGCAATTGGCATAGCGTTAAAAATAATCTCAGACCGTTTTAGAATGGAGCGGCACTTGATAGAAGTTGAAAAAGAAAAAGTTGAAACAGAATTAAATTTTCTTCGTTCGCAGATGAACCCTCATTTCCTGTTCAATGTCATGAACACTATTTATTTCCAGATAAATAAAGAAAACACCAATGCCCGTTTATCTGTAGAGACGTTCTCTGAAATGTTGCGCTACCAGTTGTATGAATGTATCTCAGACAAAGTGGACATTACCAAAGAAATCACCTACATAAAAAACTATTTTGCTATTCAAACTCTGCGCCTGGAGCCAGGCACCAACATTCAACTCAATATTGAAGATGGCATGAAAGGATTTGATATAGCCCCACTATTGATACTACCCATAGTGGAAAATACATTTAAACATATATCACATTATAAAAACCCGCAGGAAAACACTATAAATATCTCTTTATGCCAAAAAGATGATAAATTTATAATGCATGTGTATAATACCTACGACAAAACACACCAGGTAAAAGATGTGCTATTTTCCGGGGGGCTGGGCATACAAAATTTAAAACGAAGATTGGAATTGCTATATCCGGGTAAACATGAATTCAATATTGCGCAACAGCAGGATGTATTTACTACTTTTTTAAGCATTCAATACAAATGATCAATTGCCTGATAGTAGATGATGAGCCTATTGCCCGGCAGGGCTTAGCGGAACACATCCGTCAGGTAGAATTTTTAAACCCAGTTGCAGAATGTAAGTCGGCCATAGAAGCAGCTACCTGGCTGCAACATAAAAGCATTGATCTTATTTTCCTGGACATCCAGATGCCCAAACTTACTGGTATTGACTTTGTAAAAAATCTTGCTGCTCCTCCTCTAATAATTTTCACAACTGCTTATTCGCAATATGCACTGGAAGGCTATGAACTGGATGTGCTCGACTACCTTGTAAAACCCATTAGCTTTCCAAGGTTTTTGAAAGCAGCTCTTAAAGCCCGCGACTACATAGATGCTAGAATCAAAACTGTAAGTCATGTAACCGATGATTTCTTTTTCATTAAGTGTGACCAACGACTTGAGAAGATCATGATAGCAGATGTGCTTTATATAGAAGGCATGGCTAATTACATTATCGTACATACCAAGCAGAAAAAATACATAACCTACCTTACTTTTAAAGGCATTGAAGAACAATTGCCACCGAATTCGTTCATACGCATTCATAAATCTTACCTGGTAGCCATAAGCGCAGTTCGCTCAATAGACGGTGCAGAAGTGATACTGGATAATATTTCCCTGCCCCTGAGTAAAAACTATAAAGACGAAGTAATGGATAGAATTGGGAAGAAGTTATTTAAAAGATAATCGGGCATGGCAGTAGTGCTATTGATAGTGTGTTGTTTCATTTTCTGAAAATACCTTTGAAATGCTTATAGAGTTGTAGCAAAAATCAATAGTGGTTTATTCATGTATATCCAGCAACAGGATCCAAAAGGCAATTAAATTTATTTCGACTTATTTTTGGACAAATATCCATTATGCGCCTTCTCATCACCAACATCAAGTTCCTTTACCAGACGGAAATAGAAAAAATAAAAAAGAAGGTAAGCGGTAGAGAAATGGCGGAAGTTCCTCATATTCCTCACGCCTGGCTACTGGTAGAAAACGGAATGATACACAGCTTCGGAGATATAATAGATATGCCGGAAATGCACGCGGAACAGACTATAGATGCGTGTGACAGATTGGTACTGCCAGCATGGTGCGATTCGCATACCCACCTTGTATTTGCCGCCCCAAGGGAACAGGAATTTGAGGATAGAATAAAAGGATTGAGCTATGAAGAAATAGCAAAACGAGGAGGAGGTATATTGAACTCTGCACGCAGACTTAATAAAATTAGTGAAGAAGAGCTTTATGATAAATCTTTGGAAAGACTATATGAAGTAATCGGTCAGGGTACGGGAGCAATAGAAATAAAAAGTGGCTACGGATTAGATACAGAAGGAGAGCTGAAAATGCTAAGAGTTATTCGCAGATTGAAGGAAAATGCATCTATACCAATAAAGGCGACTTTTTTGGCTGCTCACGCCTATCCTATTGATTACAAGTCAAATCATGATGGTTACCTAAACTTAATAATTAATGAAATGTTACCCAAAGTAGCCGATGAAGGATTGGCTGATTATATGGATGTGTTCTGTGAAGAAGGCTTTTTTAGTGTGGCTGACACTGAAAGATTGTTGGAAGCAGGCTGGAAATATGGACTAAAACCAAAAATACATGCCAATCAACTGCATTATTCGGGTGGTGTACAAGTGGGAGTGAAACATGATGCAATAAGCGTAGACCACCTGGAATGTGTTGGAGACGCCGAGATAGAAGCACTGAAAGGAGGTGATACTATGCCTACTTTATTGCCAGCAGCAGCCTTTTTCATAGGCATGCACTATCAACCAGCCAGGAAAATGATAGACGCAGGGCTACCTGTATGCCTGGCAACGGATTATAATCCGGGATCATGTCCGTCGGGTAATGTGCCACTACTGCTAACAATTGCCTGTACACAATTGAAAATGACGCCTGAAGAAGCAATTAACGCAGTGACTATCAATGGAGCGGCAGCTATGGAGCTGGAAAACGACCTGGGAACTATAGCAAAAGGCAAAATAGCCAACCTGATAATTACTAAAAAAATGACCTCTTTAGCCCATATTCCGTACGATTTTGGCAATAATCCGGTAGAAAACATGATTTTAAGGGGCAAATTGGCCTGATTTTCTTAATTTCTCTTTTTGCCTTTAATCATTACTTTTGCAGTCCGACAAAAAATCAAATAATCATTATTAATGGCTACAACAGCAGATATTCGTAATGGCATGATCCTAAAACTGGATGGCAGCCTTTACTCAGTAGTAGAATTCGGACAAAACAAAACAGCCCGAGCGGCAGCCAAAGTATGGGCAAAATTAAAAGGAGTAGACAATAACCGTTCGATAGAGCATACCTGGAATTCAGGAGACAACGTATTTCCTGTACGTGTAGAACGCCGCCCTTACCAGTTCCTGTACAAGGATGAAAGTGGCTTTAACCTGATGGATACTTCGAGTTTTGAGCAGATAGTAATGAGCGAATCCATGATAGATCGTCCTGAATTGTATAAAGACGGGCAGGAATGCTTTGTATTGGTAAATACTGAAACAGAACAACCCATGAGCGTGGAATTACCTCCACATGTGAATTTGCGTATTACCTATTCTGAGCCAGGATTGAAAGGCGATACAGCTACCCGCACATTGAAGCCTGCAACTGTAGAAACAGGCGCCACTGTAATGGTGCCACTATTTGTAGATACTGATGAACTAATAAAAATTGATACCCGTACCGGTGCGTATGTAGAACGTGTAAAGGAATAATTCTTTATTCAAACTTATTTTTAAACAACCACTCATGGAGTTCAAACAAATTCAAGAGCTGATCAAGGCGATCAACAAATCGAACATCAGCGAACTGAGCATTGAAGAAGGTGAATTTAAGATCACTATAAAACAAGCTCAAGCCCCCGAAACTCAATATGTGTCTGCCCAGGTACCTGCCCCAATGTACCAGATGGCACCACAAGTACAGCAACAAGCACCGCCTGCGCAAGCTACTGCACCATCTGCCCCAGCACAGCCTACAGCAACAAATACAGACAAATTCATTACAATAAAATCTCCGATGATAGGCACTTTTTACCGTAGCTCATCGCCGGATAAACCATCATTTGTGAATATAGGTGATGAGATAAAACAGGGACAAGTGTTATGTATTATAGAGGCAATGAAACTATTTAACGAAATAGAAAGTGAGATGAGTGGTAAAATAGTAAAAGTGCTTGTAGATGATGCATCGCCTGTAGAATATGATCAACCACTGTTCCTGGTTGAACCATAATATTTTTATTTAAAAGGCTCGCTTACCTGATGAATGTTTAAGGATGTTCATTGGTAAATGAGCCTAAATAATTTTTATTAGTGCAATTCTAAAAAAAATTGCACCTGAGAAATTAGAAAACATGTTTAAAAAAATACTGATAGCAAATCGTGGAGAAATTGCATTACGCATTATCCGTACCTGTCGTGAGATGGGTATCAGAACCGTAGCTGTTTACTCTACTGCCGATAAAGACAGCCTGCACGTACGTTTCGCAGACGAGGCAGTTTGTATCGGCAAACCTCAAAGCAGTGACTCTTATCTAAATATTCCCCATATTATGGCTGCAGCAGAAATTACCAATGCTGATGCTATACACCCGGGATATGGTTTCCTTGCGGAGAACGCCAATTTTGCAGAAATATGCGCTCAATACAATATTAAATTTATTGGCCCTACTCCCGATATGATCCGCTCCATGGGCGATAAGATCACGGCCAAAGAAACAATGATAAAGGCAGGAGTGCCTGTAATACCTGGATCGGAAGGGCTGCTGGAAAGCGTAAAGGAGGCAAAAAAACTTGCTGCTGAAATGGGCTACCCCGTAATACTAAAAGCAACAGCTGGCGGCGGCGGCAAAGGGATGCGCGTAGTATGGGAAGAAAGTGAACTGGAAAGAGCCTACGATACCGCAAAAGCAGAAGCAGGAGCAGCATTTAAAAACGATGGTATCTATATGGAAAAGTTTGTGGAAGAGCCACGCCATATAGAAATACAAGTAGCAGGCGACCAATTTGGCACCGTATGCCACCTAAGCGAACGTGACTGCTCAATACAACGCCGACATCAAAAACTGGTAGAAGAATCGCCTTCTCCATTCATGACACCTGAACTTCGTCAGAAAATGGGAGAGGCCGCTATCAAAGCTGCATCGGCCATTAATTATGAAAGCGTGGGAACGATAGAATTCCTGGTGGATAAACACAGGAATTTCTATTTTATGGAAATGAACACACGTATACAGGTAGAGCATGGTGTAACCGAAGAAGTGATCAACTATGACCTGATTAAAGAACAAATAAAAATAGCGGCAGGTGTGCCTATCAGCGGACGTAATTACGAACCGGTGATGCATGCGATAGAATGCCGTATCAATGCTGAAGATCCATATAATGATTTTCGTCCAAGCCCAGGCAGGATAACTATCCTGCACACACCGGGCGGACATGGCGTACGCATAGATTCGCATATATATGCAGGTTATGTAATACCTCCATATTATGACTCTATGATCGCTAAGATCATTACAGTAGCTCAAACAAGAGAAGAGGCTATAAATACTATGGAGAGAGCACTAAGCGAATATGTAATAGAAGGCGTGAAGACAACTATCCCCTTCCATATGCAACTAATGAAGAATGAAGAATTTAGAAAAGGAAACTTTACTACGAAGTTTATAGAAAACTTTAAACTTGTATAAAACTACTTTTACGAGAAAGCTTTGTATGACCACTGGTTATGCAAAGCTTTCTTATTTGTAATTAATTAATTTTAGCATTCATTAATATAAATTATTTTCACGGCATGAATAAAACATTGCTGATAACAGGTGGAGCAGGTTTCATAGGCTCTCATGTAGTAAGATTGTTCGTAAAGAAATACCCAGAGTACAGGATCGTAAACCTTGATGCGCTCACCTACGCCGGCAACCTGGAAAACCTAAAAGATATTGAAGATGCCCCAAATTATACATTTGCCAAAGTAGATATAACTAATGCAGATGAAATAAATGAATTGTTTGCGCAATACCAGTTTGATGGCGTTATACATCTGGCTGCTGAAAGTCATGTAGATCGTTCGATAACTGATCCCAATGCATTTATCCAAACCAATGTAATGGGGACAGCTAATTTGTTGAATGCAGCAAAAGCAGCCTGGAAAGGCAATTATGAAGGCAAGAGATTTTATCATGTTTCCACAGATGAAGTATATGGTTCATTAGGAGCAACAGGATTTTTCCTTGAAACAACGGCATACGATCCACAATCGCCCTACTCTGCTTCCAAAGCAGCGTCTGACCATATAGTACGTGCGTATGGCAATACATATAATATACCATTTGTAATTACCAATTGCTCTAATAATTATGGTCCTAATCAATTTCCTGAAAAATTAATACCGCTTTTCATTAATAACATTCGCAATAAAAAACCATTGCCTGTTTATGGTGATGGAAAATATACCCGCGACTGGCTATATGTGGTGGATCATGCAAGAGCAATAGATATGGTATATCATAATGGCAAGAACGGTGAAACCTATAACATAGGCGGCTTCAACGAATGGCAAAATATAGAACTGATAAAACTGCTCTGCAAGGAAATGGATGAAAAGCTGGGAAGACAAAAAGGTGAGTCAGAGCAATTGATCACTTATGTAAAAGATCGTCCGGGGCATGATCGCAGATATGCTATTGATGCAAACAAGATAAAAAATGAATTAGGATGGTCACCTTCGGTTACATTTGAGGAAGGCTTGAGTCAAACCATAGATTGGTACCTTAATAACCAGGAATGGTTGGACCATGTTACATCAGGTGATTATCAAAAATATTATCAGACCCAATACGCAAATAATTAATGAAGGGTATCATTCTGGCCGGAGGATCCGGCACACGACTCTATCCGCTTACAATAGCGGTTAGCAAACAATTAATGCCGGTTTATGATAAACCGATGATCTACTATCCGCTTTCCACGCTTATGTTGGCAGGGATTAATGAAATACTGATCATTACTACACCCGAAGATCAGGAAGCTTTTAAAAGACTGTTAGGAGACGGAAGCAATGTTGGTTGCAGGTTTGAATATGTGGTACAACCCAAACCTGAGGGACTTGCACAGGCATTTATCCTGGGAGCAGATTTTATTGGAAAAGATCCTGTTGCATTAGTGCTTGGTGATAACATTTTTTACGGTTCAGGCATGGGCACGTTACTTCACAATAAAGTAAATCCTGATGGTGCTGTTGTTTTTGCATACCAGGTGCATGACCCCGAGAGATATGGTGTAGTAGAATTTGACAAAAACTTTAAAGTATTAAGCATAGAAGAAAAACCTGAGCATCCAAAATCTAACTATGCTGTACCCGGTTTATATTTTTATGATAACGAAGTTGTGGCTATTTCCAAAGCAATTAAACCATCGCATCGTGGTGAGCTCGAAATAACCGATGTAAATAGAGTATATCTAGAAAAAGGCAAGCTGGAAGTAGGAGTATTAGATAGAGGAACAGCATGGCTGGATACTGGCACTTTCGATTCGCTGCAGGAAGCGGGTCAGTTTATAGAAGTAATAGAAAAAAGACAGGGATTAAAAATAGGTTGTATAGAAGAGATAGCTTACCGCAACGGATGGATAGATGACAGTTTTATGGAAAAACTATCGGATACCTATAAAAAGAGCGGCTACGGCAGTTATCTTAAAAACCTAATTGGCCAGCGATAATTTATAACAAATTGCCTTTCGGAGGATATAGTAAACCATTATTTTTCTGATAATTGTGGAATAAATGTGGAATAATTTCATAAAAATTTATTATATTGTAACAGAAATTTTTTATTTTTATATTAGTTCTGTTATTTGTTAATAGCATTCTATGAAAAGATTATTACTTCCATTATTCATTTTAACTACTCTACCGGCTTTTGCTCAAAAAATTGAATTTGGAGCGAATATGGGAGCCAGCATAAACAGCAAGGCTACCAACAACCTGGCATATAAAGGCGACGGCATTGCAATAAATTACGCAACCAGTTTCTTCGCACTGGTAAACATTGGGCATAATTTGCAAATAGGAATAGATGCAAATGTTTTGCAGCTATCACGCACTTCTCCTGATTATTATTTGAATGGCAGAAAAGTTATAGACGGACGCACAGACGGAAAACAGTTCATTTATTCAAAAGTAACGACTGCATTAGATGCTGTTTTGAACAAGAAATTTTATACCAGGTATGGTTATTTCTATGGAGGAATTGGCATAGGGGTATCTGTTGCAAGGAACTTTAATAAAAATACTCCTTCTCCATCGGCAGACTATATAGCACCCGATGGTGGTGTAGGCCCTGTATTTGGCTTACAGGTTGGCTATACCTATAATTTCAGCAAAAGGTTTGCTTTTAATATAGAAGCTGCTGTTCGTGATTTTGATCTTGATTATTCCGCACATGCTCCGGTTTTTAAACCTTACAGTTATTTGCATTATCGTGTTGTAGCTTATCCCGTCACTGCAGGTATCCGTTATTGTTTTGGTTTCCACAAAGCACATAATGTGCACACAGGCGGAGGCATAAACGCAGAATAAAAAAGTTATTTTAAATATAGTCATCCGCTGGCCTTATAAGACCAGCGGATTTTTTTATGTATCAATTCTGATCTATCAGTTAATAACATCCATTATCTTCGCAACCCAGGTACTGGATCAATTTATCATGAATAGTATAATGTTTTGGCTACAACCTTTTGTAGCTGCTTTTACAGGATGGTTCACCACATGGATCGCGATATATATGCTGTTTCATCCCAAAAATCCCAAACGGTTTTTGGGTATTACCATACAGGGGATCTTCCCAAAACGGCAGAAGCAATTTGCCGCTAAGCTTGGAAGTGTAGTGGCATCTGAGTTGATACATTTTGATGAAATTGCTATACTTCTTAAAGAACCGGAACAATTAAAAGCCCTTACCCCTACCATTGAAAAACACCTCGATAATTTTTTGCAGGTTAAGCTAAAAGAAAGGCTACCTGTCATCTCCATGTTTGTGGGAGAAGGCACAATGCAAAAAATTAAAGAAGGTATGCTGGAGGAAATAGAATTACTGCTGCCGCAGATAATACACCAATACACAGATTCATTAAGCAGTAGAGTGGATATTGAGCAAATGGTAACAGAAAAGGTATCAAATTTTTCATCAGATAAGCTGGAAGAGATACTGGCAAATGTGATGAGTAAAGAATTCAGATTTATAGAGTTAATAGGCGGTGTTTTGGGGTTTGTTATCGGTCTGATACAAATGGGGCTTTCATTTTTATGATTTTAGTTATATGCCATTGTAAAAGCAGGGCAATATCGTAATTTTGAAAAAATAAGCCGCAATGCCTCATTATTTTTCGTTAGGAGATATACCACATAAGCGTCATACACAGTTTCGCAAGCCGGATGGAAGCCTGTATTCAGAACAATTGTTTAGTACAGAAGGATTTTCTTCGAACTATTCGCTACTCTACCATTTGCACCCACCTACCAAGATTGTAAAGGTTGATACTCCAACAAATATTGCTCCCAAAGCTGCTACTGATAGTATACTGAAGCATAGAAGCTTCCAGGGTTTTAAAATAAGCCCTGAGGCTGACTATTTAAAAAGCCGCAAGGTTGCATTATTTAACAATGACGTGCAATTAACACTTGCAGCACCTCAAAATGGCCTATCAGATAATGTATTTTACAAAAATGCAGATACTGATGAAGTGCTTTTTATTCATGAAGGCTCAGGTACATTAAAGACACAATATGGACAGTTGCCTTTCAGCTATGGTGACTATGTTGTAATTCCACGAGGTACTATTTATCAAATAGAATTTAATAGTAAAGACAACCGGCTGTTCATTATAGAATCGTATAGCCCGGTTACTTTTCCTAAAAGATATCTCAGCAAATACGGACAACTGCTGGAACATTCTCCCTATAGTGAAAGAGATTTGAGAAAACCTCAAAACCTTGTAACTATGGATGAAAAAGGAGAATTTTTAATACAAATAAAAAAGCGTGGTTTGTTATATCCTATATGGTATGGAACACACCCATTTGATGTGATCGGCTGGGATGGCTATGAATATCCTTTTATATTAAGCATTCACGATTTTGAGCCGATAACAGGACGTGTGCATCAGCCACCGCCAGTGCACCAGACATTTGATGCAAATAATTTTGTGATATGCTCATTTGTACCTCGTTTGTTCGATTACCATCCGTTATCAATTCCCGCGCCCTATAATCATAGCAATATAGATAGTGACGAAGTGCTTTATTATGTGGATGGGGACTTTATGAGTCGCAAGCATGTGGAACGTGGCATGATCACTTTGCATCCATCCGGTATACCACATGGCCCGCATCCGGGAACGGTAGAAAAAAGCATCGGGGCGAAAGAAACCAAGGAACTGGCAGTGATGGTAGATACTTTCCATCCTTTGAATATAACAGACGATGCCTTAGCAATAGAAGATGATAGCTATGTGATGAGCTGGATAGAATAATTCTTTTTTAAAATAGGATCACCTAAAATTTTAAAATATCAGAATATGGAAACAATGACCGCGAGCCAAAAAATGAAAACAGCAAAAGATTTCCTGCCTATAAATGGTACTGACCATATAGAGCTATATGTAGGAAATGCTAAACAAGCTGCACACTTTTACAAGACAGCATTCGGTTTTCAATCTGTTGCCTATGCAGGCCCTGAAACAGGAGTAAGAGATGTTGTCTCTTATGTGTTGCAACAAGGTAAAATACGCCTGGTGCTTACTACACCATTGAAATCTGAAAGCCCTATCTCCGAACATATCTATAAGCATGGCGATGGTGTGAAGATATTGGCATTGTGGGTAGATGATGCTTATAAGGCATTTGAAGAAACAACTAGGAGAGGCGGCAAGCCATATATGGATCCTAAAACGCTTATCGATGAATATGGCGAGGTAAAAATGAGTGGTATCTATACTTATGGTGAAACAGTACACCTGTTTGTGGAACGTAAAAATTACAATGGGCCATTCCTGCCAGGCTATCAACTCTGGAAAAGTAACTATAATCCATCGGAAGCTGGTTTGCTATATGTAGATCATTGTGTTGGCAATGTAGGCTGGAACAGAATGAATGAAACCGTGAAATGGTATGAAGATGTAATGGGTTTTGTGAATATACTGTCTTTTGACGATAAGCAAATCAATACTGAATATTCAGCGCTAATGAGTAAAGTAATGAGCAATGGCAACGGGTATGTAAAATTCCCGATAAATGAACCTGCCGAAGGAAAGAGAAAATCGCAGATAGAAGAATATCTTGAATTTTATGAAGGAGAAGGGGTGCAGCATATTGCTATTGCCACAAAAGATATTGTTTCTACAGTAAGAAATTTAAAATCACGTGGCGTAGAATTCTTAAATACACCCGCAACTTATTATGAGGACCTATTGAACCGTGTAGGAAAGATTGATGAAGATATCGCCCCATTGCAGGAATTAGGCATATTGGTAGATCGCGATGATGAAGGATATTTATTACAAATATTTACGAAGCCTATCGAAGACCGACCTACTTTATTTATTGAAATCATTGAACGCAAAGGAGCACAAAGCTTTGGTGCAGGTAATTTTAAAGCACTGTTTGAATCTATAGAAAGAGAACAGGCGAAAAGAGGTAATTTATAATATTGTTTTTTATAATGTTTAAACCCCGGCAATGCCGGGGTTTGTGTTTTTTAGCAAAATATTTTAACTGTTTATTCCTATTTTTGTGTAAATATTGTAATAATAGTTTTATTACAATCTATCAACAGGGATATTAATTCTTTATTCTTTATACTTTAGGTTTTATTTTTTTATGAGGAAATATAAGCTTCATGCCCTTTTAGCAGGTATTGTGTTTTGTATGATAGCATTTACATCTTATGCTCAGGATGAAGTACAGACTTTCCGCAATTTTCAATTTTCCTTTAACCGCGTTTCGCAGGCATATACCAAGTACAATGACAGTCTGCAAAAAATGTTTGCAAAACATGGTGTTAATTATCCCTGCAAAAACATCTATCTACGCACTTTTAAATCTCAAAATGAGATGGAATTGTGGGCGCGAAATGATGACAATAGCGAATATAAACTCATAAAGACATATCGTATTTGTGCATTATCGGGCATATTAGGACCTAAGCGTACGGAAGGAGACAGGCAGGTGCCCGAAGGATATTATTTTATTGAGGACTTCAATCCCAAAAGTGACTTTTACCTGGCGATGTTGCTAAACTATCCTAACTATTCGGATATGATGTGTGGTGACAAGAAGAATCCAGGTGGCGATATTTACATACATGGCGGCTGTGTTACTATTGGTTGCATGCCAATGACAGATGATGTAATACAAGAGCTTTACATAATTTGTCTTAATGCCAAATTAAGCGGCGAAACATATATTCCTGTTCATATTCTTCCTGTGCGCTTTACCAGAGCAGGCCTTAATTTTTTAGGAAGGGAATATGCAAGTGATACTGCAAAACAACGTTTTTGGGTGAATCTAAAAACAGGCTACGACTACTTTGAAAAAAATCATAAGCTGCTCCCGGTAATGTATGGTGTTGATGGCAAGTATATTACCGATTAATAATTATCAGTTTCATAGGTTATACAACAGTTAGCTTAATTTTACGTTGTTATATGGAATTATTGATATGCCTAAGCCACGAAAACTTACAAATACATTTGCATACGTAATAATTGCGTCTTTTGTTCTCAGCATTACGCTTCTTTCCTGTGAAAAGCAGGTAAATATTCATTTGAATTCCGGAGCCAGCAACCTGGTAGTGGAAGGACAGATAGAAAACGGATTGCCACCATTTGTTGTGCTTACAACATCACAAAGTTTCTTTTCACAAATAGACCTAAGTACCATAGAGGGTAGCTTTGTGCATGGGGCAAACGTAACGGTCTCGGATAGCAGCAGAACAATTACACTAAGAGAATATACTCTGGACACGGGGGGAAGCTATAACTTTTATGTATATACAATAGATAGCTCAGATCCCGGCTCATTCAGCTTTGTAGGAGAAATAGGAAGATCGTACACCTTAACAATAAACTATAATGGGAAAACATATACATCAACTGCCAAAATACCGACGCCGATGCATATTGATTCCCTTACAACCAAGCCTCCGATACAAACAGACTCTAAGTACCCGACTGAAATATCACTGTTCATTAATTTCACAGATCCTGATACACCCGGGAACTATGTGAAATACTTCACGAAAAGGAATAGTGAACCTTACTTTGCTGGGGATACCTATTCTGACGAAGTTACCAATGGCGCTCCGGTAAATTTCCCCATTTTTCCCGGACATAATACTCAAAATCCCGATAGTGGCTGGGCCAGACGTTTTTTTATAGGCGATACAGTTACCGTAAAATGGGCTTCTATAGACAAAGGCGTTTATAATTTCTGGGAAACATTTCAATATGCTACTAATGTTGTTGGCAATCCGTTTGCCTCTCCCATAAACGTGCAAAGTAACATCAGCAATGGCGCCCTTGGAGTATGGGCAGCATATGGCAGCACCAATACAACACTTATAATTACACATTAATAAGTTTGAATTGATACGACTATAACTGTTTTCTAAACAGAAGTTTTGCTGCATTGGCAATTCTTTCGCATTTTTACCAAATTAAATTGCATACGTAAGAATATATGACTGAAACAGAAAAAGTACATTGCCTCATTATAGGGTCAGGACCGGCAGGATATACCGCAGCAATATATGCCGCACGTGCCAACCTGAAACCGGTTTTATACCAGGGATTACAACCAGGCGGACAATTAACCATTACCACTGAAGTAGAAAACTACCCCGGCTATGCCAATGGTGTAATGGGACCCCAAATGATGGTAGATTTTGAGCAACAGGCACAACGCATGGGTGCGGATATACGCTGGGGATTGGCTACAAAAGTGGATTTCTCAAGCCGTCCTTATAAAGTGGAAATAGATGAAGATAAATGGATAGACGCTGATGCAGTAATAATAGCAACAGGGGCGTCGGCCAAATGGCTGAACCTGGAATCAGAACAACGACTGAATGGTCATGGAGTTTCTGCATGCGCTGTATGTGATGGCTTCTTTTTCAAAGGCCAGGAAGTAGCAATTGTTGGTGCAGGAGATACAGCATGCGAAGAGGCATTATATCTTTCTAAATTATGCAGTACCGTACACATGCTGATACGCAAGGGTGAAATGCGCGCAAGCAAAGTAATGCAGGAACGTGTATTTAAAACGGCAAACATCAAGGTATATTGGAACACTGATACACAGGAAGTGGTAGGAGAGCATAAGGTAGAGGCTGTAAAGGTGCATAACAACAAAATAAATGAGGCAACTTCAATCCCTGTAAAAGCATTTTTCGTTGCTATAGGGCATGAACCTAATTCATCGCTCTTCAAAGGTTGGCTGGATATGGATGAACAAGGCTATTTGATCACACAGCCTAATTCGTCAAAGACAAATATTGAAGGAGTATTTGCCTGTGGTGATGTACAAGATAAAATATACAGGCAAGCTGTAACAGCAGCAGGTAGCGGCTGTATGGCAGCTCTCGATGCCGAGCGATATTTAGGTGTGCTGGAGCTGGAAGAGGCAACAGTAATTCACGGAAAACATTAATTTAAAAAGTAAGCCTTGCTGATCGCAAGGCTTACTTTTTTAAAATAGGGGTAGCTGGCCATTTTTAATTCTTCGGAAATCATTTGTGTTCATTTCCAGGTGGCCTTCATTCAGGTGATATTTACGACAGTATAATTGAAATTGAGCTCTGATCAATTCTGCAAATTTTCCATCTCCAACAGTGCGTGTGCCCCAGCGGCTATCGTTCACTTGTCCATCGTGGCAAGCGCAAATTAAATTCCAGACCTTGGCTGCCCTGTCGGGAAATGTTTTATGCAGCCAATCGTGGAAGATACCGCCAATGGCTCCATTTAACCTTACGACCGTATATCCGGCCCATTTTGCCCCGGCTTCTGATGCTGCTTTTAACACCGCAGGCATGTGAATATCATTTAACCCGGGGATCAGAGGAGCATTCATAATACCTGTAGGAACACCATTTTTTGAAAGCGTCTCTACTACCTTTAACCGTGATTTATAAGTTGCAGTGCGAGGCTCCATCACCTTCCTGAGATCCTCATCAAGAGAAGTGATAGAAGTAAATACACGGATAAGATTAAGATTTGCCAACTCCTTTATAATATCGAGGTCACGCAATACCAAGGCATTTTTTGTGAGCACACCCACAGGATTGCGAAACTCAAGACATATCTCCAGCAACTGCCGTGTTATACGCATTTTGCGCTCTATAGGCTGATAGCAATCTGTATTGCCCGAAAGAGATAAAGGAGCAGGTTTCCAATTCTTATTTTCGAAGAATTTACGTAACAGTTGTGGTGCATTTTTTTTCACCACTATGCGACTTTCAAAATCCACACCGGCGCTATAGCCCCAATACTCATGAGAGTTACGTGCGTAACAATAGATACAACCATGCTCACAACCCTGGTAAGGGTTTAGAGAAAACATCATCCCCACATCGGGACTTTTCACTTCATTAACTACTGTTTTGCTTTCGTCGAATATATACTCTGTCTTACGGTCCTCCTGCTCCCAATCATCTATAGCCTCTACATGTTCCTGTATATACTCTCCTTTCAGGAATTTATTTTTAGGATTGTATTGTGCTCCCCTGCCCTTTTCAAAGCGGTCATTTGCTTTCTGGTTTATCATAACAATTCTCCCTTATCCTTTACACGTTTAATTAATTTAATAATCCTCTTCCAATGCATATTGGTTAAGGCAATCTCCTTCTACATATAAGTCTTTTACAGAACCAAAGCCTATGGCGTCTTTCATTACATTTGGTTCGAACATCTCGGATGCTTTACGAACAATGTTTTTCCCATACCTGTCCTTGATATTATACATTGCCTTCCGCAATACATCGTGCCTGATACGATTATCAAACAAGCTGTATTGTAAAGCCTTATCGGTAACAAAATTTTGTATCGCTACTCCCATTTGCTGTACCTTATCATTAAGGATAGGATAGTTAGGATTAGCCTTTTCAAATTCTTGTATGCGTTCTTTAATATACCTGCGCAGTTCTATGGCATCCTGCAGCGGCTGAGCAAAACGAATAGCCACATCCCAGCTTGTATGCGTTTTATACCTTACAAAAAAAGAAGCATCCTTGCAAAATACTTCCTGCTTCACCATGCGTTGTTCCAGCCTGCTGCATAATGATATCAGCAATGATTCCAGCGATTGTTTTGATTCGCGCTGCGCCTGCGATACCGTACGGGTAGCGCTCATGGTACGGAAATCATTAGAGTAAAGATCAACCTCTCCAAAATTGAGCCTGCTGTACCAATAATAACCAACAATACCACCAAAAGCCTTTCTTAGCAACGCCTGCGAAGTATGTCGCATTTCCAGTGGATTATTAATGCCTACCATCTTCAGCCGTCTTTCATTTCTTGATGCAATACCGGGCAAATCAGTCAGCTCTAATTTAGCAAGATGCTCATCTACATTTTCAGGAGTGATCTGTACAAGACCGTCAGGTTTTTGTAATTCAGTCCCCAGCTTGGCAAGAAAAGCATTGGGAGCTATACCGATGGAGCACTTCAGATAATCATACTTTTCCGCTATGTCTGCTTTTATCTTTTTTGCCAGTCCTATAAGGTCTTTATACACCAGTCTATAAGAGGTAAGATTCATTACTGCCTCATCTATGCTCTTTGCCAATACATCATCGCAATAGCTATTCAATATCTTCATTATGTCCACATGTATCCTGCGATAATGATGGGGATGAGTAAGGATCTGGATTATCTGGGGACATAATACCTTCGCTTCATTCAACCGCATTCCTGTTTTAACACCAAATTTTTTTGCTTCAACAGATGGGGCAATTACGCAGGAATATGGGCTATCATGGGTAGTTACTCCAATAGGCTTTCCACGCAATTCCGGCATTAACTGCTGCTCACAACTTGCAAAGAAACTATTCATGTCAAGATACATGACAATTGCTTCTTTGTTTGTGGTTATTGAGTTTTTAGCGTATAACATTGTCCTAAAGTTACATAATTGTCATTTATCTTGACAAATTATGTGGACAAGTTCAGAGAAGAAATATTAATGCATTCTGTCCGGGCGAGGAGTAAGCTGAGTTAAAACCTTGCCTTCTATATTCAGCCATTGCTGCCAGGCTTTGCGGACTTTTTCAACTGGGTAATATCTTTCAGCAAGATCTATGAACAACCGGTAATGACCAGCCTCTGAGACCATAAATTTATAATAGAATTTTCGCAATGTCTCGTCGCTTAAATTTTCAGAAAGTAATCTAAAACGCTCACAACTACGGGCCTCGATGAGCGCGCAGATCATCAGCTTATGCAATAGCTTTTCATCACCCGGAATACCTTTTGGTTCATGCTGTAGCAATAAGTTTACATAATCATCCTTACGCTGCTTCCCCAATATATAGCCACGTTTTTTCATTTCTGTCCATACCATTCTGAAATGCCCCCACTCTTCAGTAACTATTGGGGATAGCGCATTTACCAATTCTATCTTTTCAGGGTACTTCTGGATAAGCGAAATACATTGTGTCGCAGCTTTCTGTTCACAGAAGGCATGATCGGTAAGTATTTCTTCGAGTGAAACCGATGCCAGGTCTGCCCAACGTGGGTCTGTAGGCATCTTCAATCCCAATATTGAATTTTCTGCAGTGCTCATCTTTATTCCGCAAAATTAAATCTTAAACGATTTAAGGCGAGGATTTTCCTGTACGTTCCCGGTACGTTTCAATACGCCCCAGCTTTGCAACTCACCTTTTATAGCGCGGCGCAAGGCTTTAAATAATACATATAGCATCAGCCAACGATATACTAGTCGCTGAGGTATGAGCCAAATGAGCTTTGAAACCTTTTCTTTTTCAAAAAGGAATGCAACCAAAGCAACAAGCGCATCCACCAACATAAAAATGCCATAATATTTCAAAATAACAAGCGCATTTCCTGTAAGCAAACCTATCAGCATAAAGAAATCAGCCAAAGGAGCAATAAGTGGTATCAATATCTGGAAGACCAAAATATTAGGCAGCGCAACCCATCCAAGGCCCTTATAATGCCAATTAAACAAGGCATCCCTGTTTTTCCAAAAGGATTGCATCACTCCGAATGTCCAACGGAAACGCTGCTTGAGAAACATTTTCCTTGATTCAGGAGCTTCAGTAAGAGCAATAGCGCTGTTTTCATTCTTAATAATATATCCGGCACGCAGAATGCGGATAGTAAGATCGCAGTCTTCAGCAAAAGTGTCGCTTGTAAAACCACCGGCTTCTTCTATAACAGATTTACGGAAAGCACCTATAGCTCCGGGCACAACTGTGATAGCATTAATGTAGGAGAATGCTTTTCTATCGAAATTCTGACTTGTAATATATTCTATGCTTTGCCATTTTGTGAGCAGATTTACTTCATTGCCCACTTTTACATTTCCTGCCACTGCACCGATCTTTGGGTTTACAAAATGCTTCACCAATAGCGCCATAGCGTCAGACAGCAAATGCGTATCGGCATCTATGCACATTACATAAGCTGCATCTGTTTGTGCAATACCATAATTAAGCGCGGACGCTTTACCGCCATTAGGTTTTGTAAATACTTTTATTTTATCGTTGTCTTTAAAAGCAGCTAATACAGTTTCGTAGGTTGTATCCTTACTACCATCGTCAACAAATATGATATTGAAATTGGGATAAGTACTTTTTAAAAGATTATTTAAAGACCGAACTGCATTTACTTCTTCATTGTAAGCAGGAACTATAATACTAACCAACGGGCTATCTTTTAACGGCGGTAGATTTTCTTTCTTTTCGCGGAAATGTTCTTTTGTAGCCAGGTAGCCCATAAACAATATCCTGCCTATTGACAAGACAATCGCTACCACAAATAAGCCAAACAATAAATGACCACCCCAAAAACCAAATTCAGCTACGAGATAATTCATTTGGATTAAATAATAACCGCTGCTCCTCGGCACAGCAGGCATCAGCTCACTCTTGCTTTTTCCTACAAGGTCTGCGACAGTGGTGAATGTATATCCTTTATCTCTAAAATATTTAATTATGCGCGGCAATACCTTTACCGTAGCATCGCGGTTGCCACCTGCATCGTGAAGCAAAATAATACTACCAAGATTTTGCTGTTGCACAACCCTGCTGAAAATAGTATCGGCAGAAACACCAATTTCCCAATCGTTTGGGTCTATCGATTCGCCTACTGTCAGGTAATTATATTTTTTTGCTAATGCTACGGGAATCAATTCATCCATTGTTTCCGGCTCGGAATCGGCATTGTATGGAGGCCGGAACATGATAGTAGAATGGCCCGTAATGCTTTCGAGTAATAGCCTTGTCACATTCAGCTCGAGTATCGCACGGCTTTCGCTTATTTCTGCAATGTTGGGGTGAGTAAAGGTGTGATTGCCTATTTCATGCCCTTCATTATAAACTCTTTTAACCAATGGTATATTTCGCTCGGCGTTAATGCCTATCATAAAGAACACGGCGGGCACATGCTCTCGGCCTAATATATCCAATATCTGTGGGGTATATTTCGCATCAGGCCCATCATCGAACGACAATACTACTTTCTTAGGCTTTTCACCATATTTCTTAATGACAAATACAGAAGGCATACTTTCAATGATCTCATCACTTACCAGCAATTCATCAGAGTCTATTTCAACATTTATATGACCAGGCTTTGGTGTGCTGATTACATCGAGTATTTCGCCCTCACCAATATAATCAACATTGTTTTTAGCTTCTACGTTTGAGAGCGCATTAAAATTAAATGAATCGAGCGCTGCCCTACTTAAACTTTTATTGTAGAAAGTCCATAGCCTGCTGTCTTCGCTTCCTAACCTCCATAAAGAAACGCCTGCCAAGCCATACTCGGTAGCAAAGCGCATTGTATTGAAATTGGTGGCTGCATCAGTGAAATAAACAGTATGCTCAATGCTGTCGTCGTCATAATAAGTATAATCAAGATTATATGTATCATTATCGAAATCTACTTTCGCATCAGACTCTGAGGCAATGCTAAGAGCCTCTTCATAAGTTATATCATCAGCGACAGAATTTTTTGGCCAATCGCGCCCATATCCTGCAATACATAGCACTAATTTATTTAGCGGGACCTTTTTTGCTGCATCATTTATTGTGCCTTCTATCCATTTTTGTGAACAAATAGGACCAGGATCGCCATTCTGATCGTATTGGTCGTAAGCCATCAGGAAGAGATAATCATTATATTTTGTTAGCTCTTTTAAATTATAATCGTCGTTGTAAGGCTCTACATCCTGCGTTACCAGCAGCCCTTCTGCATGTAACCGCTGATACATTGCCTTCATAAATGCAATAAGGTATTCATCGTTATTTTCATCCGACTCTTCAAAATCTACATTTATACCTGCAAAATGATTTGTCTTCAGTATCTTAACTATATCGTCAATCAAACGATTTCTTTTAGCTGTATCGTGTATTATCCTGTGAGCTAACGAACTACTGAAATCACCCCCATCAGAATTAGTAAGCATAGCTAATACCTGTGCGCCTGATGCCTTAATTAACGCAGCGCCCCGGTCATCAATATTCACGTAAGCGGTATCTGCTGTTGTATCAATAAATATCCATTGTGGTACAATTGTATTTAGCCTGGTAATATTATTTTTCAGAGAGAAATAAGATTGATCATCCTCCGCAACGTAAAACGCGGCGCGCATAGGTAATCCAAATGAATGGAGGCTATCCGCAGCACTTACATACCTGATGGATTTCCCTTTATTAGCCTTCGATTCTATATACTTATCAAACCCCTTATATTCTTTTTCCGAGATCTTGTTTTCCTTCAGCAGGTCTTGTTTGTTATTGTTCATGATGGTTTTATATGCATCTGCACTTGTTGCCAAAGAAGGCAGGTCAGGGGTGTAAACCTTTTTCAATGCAATTATTAAAACCAGAATTCCCAACAATAACAAAAAGAGAAGAAACCTTACTGCCCACTTAAAGCGTTGCCAGCGAGTGGCGGATTGTGTTAAAAAAACCTGTTTCTGACCGGTAGCCATAAATTAAATAATCAATCGAAGGACAAACAATGAGCTATAAATATAATACCACAGTATACAAACAAAAAATACCGGCATTGCCGGTATTCATATCTATTTTTAAATATCGGTTTTAGCTTTGACGTTTTATGCCGCATCCTATAGACCTGGTGCTATTTGGATTGGGTGCCTTTCCTAACATCATTGCATCCATCGCATCTTTCAGGTACATCTTTTTAGAATTTTCGGGGTTTGAAGGATTATCCTCCATAGCGCCTTTGTAAATCAGTTTACCATTTTTATCAAACAGAAAAACCTCGGGGGTATGAGATGCGCCGAAGGCATCAGCAACTAACGAATTTCTATCTACAAGATAAGGCACCGTATAGTTTTGCTCCATTGCATATTTTTTCATTGCATCTATTCCATCTACATCATGCCTTTGTGTTTCGTTGGAATTCAGGATAACCATGCCAATTCCTTTCTTCTTCGCATATTTTATCATTTCATGAGTACGAGGCTGGCTCTTAATAACGTAAGGGCAGGTATTACATGAAAACATTACAAGCAGCCCTTCGGAAGTAACAGCCTTTGATAAAGTTACAAGTTCACCATTCGTTGATTGCATTGCAACATTTTTTACAGAACCGGGAATTTCACTACCAATAGGCAGACTGGAAATATGATTTGACTGTGCAAACATGTTAAATGGCATTACTAACGCAACACTTAATATTATTGAAGCAGCTGCCAATGTAATCTTACTCATAGGTAATATTTTTCTAAAGTTAGCTAATTAAGCGTATCTAAAGTTAGCTAATTAAGCGTAAGAGAGTTTTAAATAAAATGTAAAAAATTATCTACTTGGTATCCAGGCTGATCTGCTCATCACCGGGTTGATAAGGTAAATAAGTGATAATGAATTGAAACATCTCATCTGTTGATTTCATACTTCCATTTCTATCCCTCACTACCTGTGGCGGACTGAAAGGATTATACAGGTTTTGTTTTGTGTTATCATATACTCCTTCGGCAACAATTGTACTACCAGCAGGTATCTTCACCATTTTTTTAAATGTATAGAAGTACTGCCAGTTAAAGTCCCAACGGGGAATGGATATTAAACGGATGGTATCCCCATTTGGCTTTAATGCATAGGCTTTAAAGCTCTTGCCTAACAAGTGCATGTGTGGATTTATGGTAAGAACAGATATATCCTGCCCTATCGTAAACCTGCTAAAGACTTTCTTCACGGTATTAGGCATTATGATCAGATCAGGCAATACAGGAGAAACTCCCAATGTGCCCAACTGAAACTCCTGTACCGGCCTGGTAGGAGGCACTTTTGAAAAGAATACGTTTATATAAGAGCTATCCCATATATCCTTATTCTTTGTAAAACCGTAATGTAGGTCATTCAGTAAGAACGCTCCTTTACGAGGTAGCATGTACCCTCCTATTCCCTGTGGGTATGGCTTTACAAAAACACCGGGCAAATAATTTACAACAGATTTTTCCAATGTAGGATAGGTGCCATCGTCATTAGGTATGCCTAATTTTTGATACGCTTGTAAAATAGTTGTGTCTTCCACCATATTCACATCACACAATCCATCGAAAACATTTTTCTTTTTATCGAAATCATATTTTATCATATCACCATTTACATGATGTACAACGTTATTATTGCCGGGCACAAATTCAATCACACTTGCGAAAGTATCGTGCGGCAATTCAAAAGGGACTTTGACCAATAAAAATCTGTCGCCACTATTTGCTTTGAGAAAATATGGCTGAACCGGCAAGCGTAGATCCGGTTTACCGATGTATGAACCATAAGGATATGTAGGTTCAGGGGGTAATTTATCTTTAGGCCCTTCAGGAGCGCCTTGTTTCACCCATTTCTCAATGGTTTCTATATCCTGATCACTTAAAATGCGTTGCCCCACGAATTCGGTATAATGAGGATCTGCCGGCCATGGGGGCATCAACCTTTCTCTTACTACATAATCAATAGAAGATGCATATTGTTTAGCATCTGAATAGGTAACAAGAGAAAAATGTGCTGTTCCATTTGGACGATGACAAATAGTGCAATTTTGATAAAGTATGGGAGTTATATGCTCTGTAAAAGTTATATGGGCAGGGATACTTTCTTTATTACCGCATTCAGTATAAACAACTATAAATGATAAAAAAATAAGAGTGCTAAATACTTTTCTTTGCATGTCTTTTGTGTGATAGTTTTCCCAGCAGAATACTAACGTTCAGTTCGTATCCTATCAAAATTACCAATGTGTTTAACCATACCCAAACCATAAACGCAGTTAAAGTGCCTATGGAACCATAAACTTTGTTATAATTAATAAAGTTATTTACCAGGTAGAAAAAGACCAGGCTGGTAATAACGCTAAGTAACGTTGCAAAAATAGACCCAACCGAAACGAATTTAAAACGGTGTGTGAGGGATGGGCCATACGTATAAATAATGCATATGGCACAAAATATAATAATAACGAAAATTAAAAGACTCAATAATTTAACCGCAAGTATGTTGTGAAATATTTTAAGGACATAAAAGTTCAAACGTTCAGTTTGAATGATTAATATGGCAAGAGAAACAATCATTACACCTATCAATACAAAAGTCAGCTTAATAGCTGTCCATCGGCGCGATAAGCTCGACCGCTTTTTATATAATGCCAGGCTCCTGTCGAAGCTTCTCATCAATCCCATCATGCCATTGGATGAAAAGAACAATATCAAAACAACGCCAAAACCAAGTACATCATTTCTTTGAGTATTCATAAAGTCAATTACAACCTTACTTACCGACTGATAAATGTAATTGTTAGGTGTAACTAACCTTAACGTTGTCAGGATAGTTTTTTGAACACCATTAAGTGGCAGATATGGCACAAGAGATAATAGGAACAAAAAGGTTGGCGGCATAGCCATCAGGAAATTGTAAGTAACAGCCGCAGCTCTCTCTATAAGCTTAATGTTATTGAGCTCCCGTATGAAAAAACGTGATACCTCATATAGGGTAACTCTCTCTTTTCCCGGCAATACTACCTTTTTAGTAGCATCTATTACCGACCGTACCGGAGGCCATTTATATATCCTTAGTTCCAGTTTCGTCATTCGAGGCGAAAGGTATCAAAGATTTTTAAGTATAAAATCAGTCATTCTCGTATACAAGTGATAACGGGTATTGCCGCCATATATGCCATGGTTTTTATTAGGATAATATTCACTTTCAAATTGCTTATTGGCTTTTATTAAAGCATCAGTGAGCATTACTGAATTTTGAAAATGTACATTATCGTCGGCAGTACCCGCAACAAGCAATAATTTTCCCTTCAAAAGGCTTGCCATTTTTTCAGGAGCATTGTCATCGTAGCCTTTTTCATTTTCCTGTGGCGTGCGCATGTACCTCTCGGTGTAAATATTGTCATAAAAACGCCAATTGGTGACGGGTGCGATAGATATTGCTGCTTTGAACACATCATTTCCCTTCAGGATACAGGTAGCACTCATAAACCCACCATAGCTCCAGCCCCAGATGCCTATGCGACCTTTATCTACATAAGGCAAGCCTCCAAGATATTTTGCCACAGCTATCTGATCATCGCTTTCCAGTTTGCCCAACTGCAAATAGGTTTTCTTCCTGAATTCTTCTCCCCTGAACCCTGTACCAGTCCCATCAGCACAAACAATGATATATCCTTTTTCAGCCAGCATCTCATGCCAGAAGAAATCGCCAACAGGAAAACGATCAGCTACCTGCTGAGAATTTGGTCCGCTATATTGATACATCAGTACCGGGTATTTTTTATTGCTATCAAAATTTGGAGGAGTTATTATCCAGGCATTCAGCTTTATATTATTTGCACCTCTTACTTTAGTTAAACTGATATTGCCCAGATCATATTCATTCATTTTCTGCTTCAGTTCCCTATTATCTTCCAGAGTACGGATAATTTTTCCGTTTGCATCACGCAGGTAATAAACAGGAACAGAATTCAGTTCTGAATACCTATCGAGGAAAAAATTATAACCATCACACGGGGTAATGCCGTGCATACCTTTCTCTTCTGTGAGGCATTTTTTGTCCTTTCCTTCCCAGTCTATTGCATATAGCTTGCGCTGGAGGGGTGAAACCTCTGCTGAAGTATAATAAACCATGTCACGAACCGTATCTACACCTATCAATTCATCCACATCATAATCACCCTTTGTAAGAAGAGTTAATTTTTGACGATGCCAGTCCCAGCGACAAAGGCGGTTGTAATTTTTTTGTTCACTATTAAATATAAACGAGTGACCATCCGGCAAAAATCGAAGATTGTCATTTATCTCTATATAGTACTTGTTTTCTTCTGTATAAATAACATCTGAAGCGCCGGTAACAACATTTGTTAATAGTAACTCCAACTTATTCTGATGGCGGTTCATACGATATATGCAGAGCTCATCGGGATTTAATGTCCACTTTATTCTTGGGATGTATTGGTCGGTTTCAGTTCCTATAGATGCGTTAATAGTTTGCTTGGTTGTTACATTGTAAAGCTTTATTTGCACAATAGAATTACGTTCACCTGCTTTGGGGTATTTATAAGTATATAAAGTCGGATATAATGCATCGTACATCGGTATAGTGTATTCAGGCACGAGGCTCTCATCAAAGCGGTAATAGGCTATGCGCTTACCATCTGGTGACCAGCTATAAGCCTGGGTAAATTCAAATTCTTCTTCATATACCCAATCACAATTTCCATTTATTATTTTATTCTTTTCGCCATCAGTAGTAACGGGTATTGTTTGATCGCTTGAAAGATCTTTATAATAGAGGTTATTATCTTTTACAAAAGCTACTTTGGCTCCGTCGGGAGAGAAAGAGGCATGAAGCACTTTATCATAATCCAGCAATTGGATGCTTCCTGTTTTAATATCATAAACGTACACGCGATACAATACTGAACGACGATAGATATGCTGACCATCAGTCAATAGCAACAACTTTTGTTCATCATTACTAAAAATATAATCTTCGATATTGATCTTCTTTCCACCTAATGTTTGTATTGCATTATCAAATATCGTTTTGCCTTTGCTTCCTGTTTCCAGATCGTAAACATGTATATATTGATGCCCATTGTCAGCATCGAGTTGTGTATAATGCTTCCCATCCTTCATAGCATTAAAGCCCGGAACATTCTTTATCCTGAATGTGTAGTTGGTCCAGAGATCGTCGAGGGTTATTTGTTTTTTTGTTTGAGCTGTTGAGCTATAAGTTGCAGATAAGAATAACAGTATCCATAAGTAGCGCATATGCAAAAATTAAAGTGCGCTCAAAAATAGCATGTTACACTCATAGCGAGAAATGTGCCTCTTATTAAAGAGGGGGAAATAAATAGTGAAAAGACAATATACAGATACTAAAATGTAACACCAAAGCGTTATATTTATACTGGTATAGAATTTATTGTTGAACTTATTAAACATGTGTCGAATGAAAAAGATGATGTTATTAATGGCGTTTGCCTGTTTTACTATAACTGCATTTGCAAAATCCGAATCCAATCTTTCAACCCAGATACTTTCTTTTATTACAACAAATCCGTATGCTGCTACGCAAGATGATGTTTCGTCGCTACTCGGGAAGCCACTCAAAACTGAGGAAAGTAAAAACCAAAGCGTCTGGTACTATAAAACAGATAACAATACCCTGACTATATATTGGGATAGTCGTGTAGATAAAATGGAAAAACTTTATTTTAATACATTAACAACAGCAGAAAAATCTGCATGGGATAACAATACTGCGCATCTGCTAAAAACGGGAGAAACAGCGCTGACTGAAGCTATAAAAATATTAGGTGCTCCAAAAGATATGATGATAAAAGCTAATAGTCAGCAACTGCATTATGCCTATGCAAATAATGTGTTGAATTTATTTTTCAGGAAAGGAACCCTGGTTACTTACACTCTGTATTAATAATCTATTGTCGCTTGAATTCCCCTATCTATTAATGCTTCACATTTTGGGCGAAGGAAATCGAAACTGCCTTTCTTTACCCCATATTTCCCTTTACTGTGGATGATCATAGCACATTGTTCTGCCTGTTCAGGTGAATGCTCGCATACATCTACAAGGGATTCTATTACCCAATCGAAAGTATTTACTTCATCATTCCACACAATGAGATTATGTAACTCCTCAGTGAGTACATCCAGCTCTTCCTGCTCTTGTGTTTGCCATTGAATACCAGGGCGGTTTTCCAAATTGGCGCTCATATACCTCTAATATTTTAAGTAAAGTTACGCAAGTAATGATAAAAAATTCAAGTTATACATTATTATTTTTTTATTTATTTCCTGTTTGCTCTATTTAAAAAACATCAATTCAATCGAATTAGGAACGAGTTTTTTATCTTGCCTGATTATTTCTTTTCTAAAAAAATAAAGGAGTGTTTACCAAAAAGAAAATGGAAGAACTGGATAGAATAAATCCGGAAGAAATACATAGTATTAATAAAAATAATATAATTATTATATTGGATGACGTGCGTAGCATGCATAATGTAGGCTCGGTGTTCCGTACGTGTGATGCTTTTGCTGCGGAAGCGATCTATCTATGTGGGTATACCCCTACTCCTCCCCACCGGGATATCCACAAAACAGCATTAGGCGCAACCGAAACTGTGAAATGGCAGCATTTTGAAAAGACAATAGATGCAGTAGTGGCTGCTCAACAAGCCGGGCACAAGATATTTGCTGTAGAACAAACACATAACAGCACAGCATTAAACCAATTTACCTGGTATGGTGAAAAAATAGCGCTTGTTTTTGGCAATGAAGTAAGCGGAGTAAATGAACAAGTGCTAAGAGTAGCCGACGGAAGTATAGAAATCCCCCAATGGGGTTCCAAACATTCGCTGAATATATCTGTAAGCGTGGGTATTGTGCTTTGGGAAATGGTGAGAAATGCCCATAAAATGTAAGACCCATTCTTGCAGAATGGGTCTTCTTCAGTAGGTATCTCTTATACTCTGAATTCTCTTTATACCCGGAATATCCAGTTGTGAGTATCTTTTTTGCGTCCGTAGCGGATTGCAGCCAATTCTTCTTTCAGCCAGTTTGTTACTTCCCATTTTTCTACAGGAGGCAATACCATTTCATCATCATGATAAGTGAGCTTACCTATTGGAGCTATAGATGCGGCTGTACCTGTTCCAAAAGCTTCACGTAACTGACCATTCTTTGCAGCCTGTTCTATTTCATCGATACTGATCGGTCGCTCTTCCACTACCATTCCTTTTTCACGTAATAGTGTAATTACGCTATCGCGGGTAACGCCTTCCAATATGGTATCTTTTGACAAATCAGGAGTTATCGCTTTATCGCCAATGATGAAAAATACATTCATTGTGCCTATTTCCTGCACATATTTATGCTCAAAGCCATCTGTCCACAGTATCTGGTCATACCCCATTTCCCTTATTTGCATAGTAGGATACATGCTCATTCCGTAGTTACCTGCAGCCTTGGTAAAACCAATACCACCAGGGAATGCGCGAACATATCTGTCCTGAACATATATAGATACAGGCTTACTATAATATGGTCCAGCCGGACTTGTGATAATAACAAAAGTGAATTTTTCAGCGGGTTTTACGCCAATAAACTCATCTGTAGCTATCATAAATGGCCTGATATACAAAGAAGTACCTTCCTCGGTTGGTATCCAATCCCTATCCAGGCTCACCAATTGGCCTATTCCTTCTACAAACAACTCTTCCGGTACATCTGGCATACCCATACGCTGAGCTGAGCGGTTCATACGCTTCCAGTTCTCACGGGGGCGGAAGATTATGGGATTTCCTTCAGGATCTTTATAAGCCTTTACGCCTTCAAATATGGCTTGTCCATAATGGATAAACGTGGTGGCAGGGCTTAAACTTAAATTACTAAACGGTACAATTTGAGGTTGTTTCCATTCCCCATCTTCATAATGGGCAACCAGCATGTGATCAGAATATAATTTACCGAATTGTATATGGGCAGGGTCTAACTGATAAATACGACTTTTTTCTACTTTACTCACTTGAATATCTAATGTGTCAACACTCATGATCCAATTGTTTGAATACCGAAAAGACTATTTTCGCACAAAGAAACAAAATTTTTTCCTGTACGGTTAGTAAATCTGTATGAATGAATTATGAATAAATATGTTAATATAATAGAATCAAATATACTTGGTGAGAGCTGGGATTCTTTCTGGGCAGACATAGACAATATCGTGATCGAAGGATCTCTTAAGCCTGTTCTGATATTGACAAAAAAATACGAGAGTTCCGCAGAGGAAATCCAATTACAAAAAATGCTACAGGCTTGTAACCTGGTGGCTGAACAATATAATATATTGCAATTACAAGAACAGCAATTGGTAGCATGGCATCAAATAAAAGAAAAACTATCGCCAAAGTTTATTTTGCTAATAGGCACTTCCCCTTCTCAATTAGGTATTTCAGCATTGTTCAAACTAAATGAGTTTAATCATTTCAGTGACTGTATCTGGATACCCACCCTATCCCTGAAAGAATGGGAAACACAACCGGAAACAAAAAAGCAATTGTGGACTGGCGGGTTAAAACCGATATTCATTGAAAAAAGCTTTGGCAATATATAATCTCTCCTATTGTATCATACAGAAGAAATATTACATAAACATTGGGGATATAATGATTTCCGTCCACTGCAAAAAGAAATCATCGAGAGCATCTTAAACACTAAAGACACACTTGCACTATTACCTACAGGCGGTGGAAAATCAATATGTTATCAGTTGCCTGCATTAATAAAAGAAGGTTTTTGTCTTGTTATTTCGCCACTCATTGCTTTAATGCAGGACCAGGTAGCCCGGCTTAATACATTGGACATCCCCGCAGCTACTATTCACGCTGGAATGCATTATAACGAAGTAAAAAGGACCCTTAACAATATGATACATGGTCCGTTTAAGCTGCTATATGTTTCTCCCGAGCGATTACAAACAGATCTTTTTAGAGATTATCTACCTGACTTAAATATTAACCTGATAGCAGTAGATGAAGCACATTGCATATCTCAATGGGGGCATGATTTCCGCCCCGACTACCTGAAAATAGCATCCATCAGAGATGTTTTTCGGGATGTTCCTGTACTGGCATTAACTGCTTCAGCGACAAATGAAGTAAGGGAAGACATAATAAAGCAGCTTCATTTGCATACACCTGCAATATTTAAACAAAGCTTTGCCAGGGAAAATATCTTTTATGAAGTAAGGTATAGTGAAAATAAACCAAGAGATGCATTTGAACATATACCCAAAGAAGGAAATACTATAATTTACTGCAGGAGCCGAAAACAAACGGAGGCCACAACAAGAATGCTAAACCAAAGAGGTAAATCTGCTTTGTCTTATCATGCGGGAATGGCTAA